>Ga0209611_10006278_pt1 | contig 19546 bp, 13 predicted proteins | sample S1TSphgellanicum_3_FD_187693 | JGI IMG/M metagenome (GOLD analysis project Ga0209611, IMG submission 187693) | Host-associated microbial communities from peat moss isolated from Minnesota, USA - S1T2_Fc - Sphagnum magellanicum MG (SPAdes) (version 2) | ecosystem: Host-associated > Plants > Peat... | reverse complement strand
TGTGACCCTGCAAAAATATTTGTCACATCCAAGTTTAATTATTTACTTTTTTCCAACCCCACCCGGAAAACTAAAACTAGGACTGTAAATAGGTGGGAGAATACTATCAGCAAACCACTTGGACGAATCACTATGATTGGACAATCAGAAACAGAGAACAGCAGTCATATCACATTTAGCACTCTTCTCGGCCTGGTGTTAGGCTTTGTTGTGCCTTTTACCAGGCTCAGCAAACTTCACAAATGCTGGACCAAAACCATTTTGCTGAGCCAAACCAGCATGTTTTGACTTTTCTTCACCCAATTTTAATTTGCAGGGTCACACAAACCATTGGTGTCAGTCCATGCATAAGTTTGAATGTCAACTCTGGTCATTCCCAAATCCAAGACTCCAGTGAGTGACCTCAAAACTTTCCCAGCAAACGTTCTCATTGCAACAGCCTATTAGTGTACGCACATGTTTCCCATCACCCAGGAAGAATTCAACGACCAGCAGCTTGACAATTTTGTGAAGAAGAAGAGATCGTAGTATAAAGCAGCATCATGTACTGCAGAATATTGCTACAGACATGCGGATTTTGAATCAGGTTGCATCAAAAGCTATTAGGGTTTGTGCGATAGAAGTCATGAAACATTTGAAGAGCCGTAAAACAGATGTCCTTGGAACCTCCTCCATTCTTGGAGGAAAATGCTGAAGGAGGAGAAGTATTGCCGGGCGAATCTAGACTGCAAATAGATTATAAGCTTTGCTTTGGTCTCTTGAATGAAACTTCATGAGAACCACGGAGCTGAGGAAAGGATACGAACAAAAAAATTGTATCACAAAAATTCAAGGAAGCTTGCTCGTAAAGTAATCGACTGAAAATGGTTCTCTCGCGACTTGCCAAAGATTCTCTCCTTCACCCGCTCTTGAACACCGCCTGGCCGTCCGTGCGTCGCTCCTTCCCTTCTTTCGTCCTCACTCTGGAGGAACTGAGCGGCCAGCGACAGTGTTGCCTGTGATTTGTAACAGAGTCGTCGTAACCGAGGACGGGTTTGTAACAGAATCATCGTTTCCGGTGACGGGTTTGTAACAGAATCGTCGTTTCCGGTGACGGTTTCGTGACAGAATCGTCCTTGCTGGTGACGGTTTCATAACAGAATCGTCCTTGCTGGTGACGGTTTCGTGACAGAATCGTCCTTGCTGGTGACGGTTTCTTGTGCAACAGGTCGCAGGAGGACCCAGTCGCGTTTCCCCCTCGCTCCGTCGACCGGCCGGGGTTGGGGGCGAGTAAAACCGCGGTTGAGACCGGGTAATGAAAACTGCGACTGAGAGCGGTAGGGAAAGTACTGACCCGACAACTGCGATCGAGACCGGGTAGGGAAAGTACTAAGTACTGACCAGTCTTGGCCGGTTATTGAGTTTTTACCCGGTTTTCAAGTCCGTTATTGAGTTTTGACAACTGGCTCAATTGATAACCTCTTGTTGTAGAAATTTCACAATCTAATAAAAAAACTACATGGATGACCCAATTGTGATCCAGGAAGGTATTCAAACACTGATACTATATATATATATATATATAATTAAAACCCCTGTAATCAAATGCATAACTGACAGGTTAACAGAAGGTTCAAAACCAGTTATTTGAAAACCTAAACTTATGCATAACCAAGGGGTTATTAGTCATGGCCCTTTCTTTTATAACCTACTTCGCAGTTATTAGAAAAAGAAATAACCGGCTGACGTTGATACTGATCCTACAACTGCGATTGAGACCGGGTAGGGAAAGTACTCACCCTACAACTACGGCTGAGACCGGGTAGGGGAGGTACTGACCCAAATGGATCCTACCCCACGCGAGGGTGAGCAACCAATCGAGGGAACATCTGGAGATACTGAGATCCATTGATGTTTGTTGTTGGGCACCGTGATTCGATTCCCCCAAGAATCAAAAGTCGGTCTCTTTGGGAACACTGTCGCTCTGGGGTGGGGCACATTCTTAACCGATATTGTTTTAGTTGGAACTCGGGGTGGGGGAATTGCAAAAAGAAGCAACTAAATTAAAAAATGAACACCTAACTAGCACTCAACTTAGGGATTTTGTTGTTGCAGTGGGTTTATTGGAGTAAGGGAGAATGATGTAAGAGCATCCCCCACGTCTGCTTAGTATGTGACCCTACAAAATTATTTAAGTATTTACTTTTCTGCAACCGCACCCGTAAAACTGAAACCAGGATTGGAAATCCGTGGGAACTACTAATAGCAAACCACCTGGACCAATCATTATGTTTCCACAATCAAAAACAGAAGTCAGATCATATTTATTACTGTCTCCTCCAGTAGGTGCATGCCTTTGCTGCGTCTTTTACCAGCCTCTACAAACTCAGAAAGTCTGCAGGACCAAAACGGCATATTTTAACTTTTTTTCATCTCATAATGTTCAGGGTCGCATATTGAGCAAGGTTTTCTTTTTTAAATCTGCGCTGTAGCAGGGGTTGCGAGAATCCGAAGTCAAAATGCGACATAAATGGCGACAATTTAAGGATTTGATCATTAAAAATGTCGCCCACAGATAGCCCTGTGGTGACACTCTCTACCAAAACTTCAAATTTGACTCAATTTCGCGACTTTTTTTCAAAAAACATGTCACTTTCGCCAGATTTTGGAGCCAGTCTCGCCTTTAGGCGATTTTTCACCAAATGTTTTTTACTGAGTACCTGCGGTGATGCTCAGAGTAACTTTCATTTGGTCCCACATTTTGAGGAATGTTCATCACCTGCCCTATCCAACAAAAGGGTGCTCATTGGCTCAGATCCAGAACACAACAATCTGGACGGGGTTTAAGACTGCACAACCTGCCAAGTTCCAACACTGGTTATTACCAGTGTTTGGCACTTCTTCAAACCAAATCCCGTTCTTTGCCGGTTTTTAGACTGAGTAAGTGTATATATCACCGCTGGGTACTACTTCATGAAACCCCCATGTCTGCCTCTGACCCGGCAATGGTCGAAAAAGAAGAAACCGGCTCCGCCTCCGACCCAGCACTCAAAAAACATTCACCTTCGCCTTCCCCTCTGACCTGGGTCCTCAAATTTTAGGGAGTTGCTTGATAGAAACCCAGAGCTTATGGATTTTAAAAACTCACAGGTCTTTGATTGCAACACAATTGCAGTGGAATCAGAGAATTGCGGTTCTTTAATTGAAACCCAGTGTGTGTAATTAAAAAACCAGGGTTCTTTGATAGAAACCTGGCTCTCATCCAATTAAACAACTAGAGGTTTTCCTTCTGTGAATTAGGGTTCACGAGGTTGCCAAGTTTGACCTTCCAGCATTGGCAAATCCAGGGAGTGTGCATCACACAATTTTCCTCCTTGAATGTGACCTCAGAAATGGCAAGAAGATATCACCACTTTTTTTTATGTTTTTATTCATGATGGCTTTCATGGAGCTGGATATGGACAAAGGTGATTTTTATTTTTATTTTTTGTTTATTCAAGCTTCTTGTCATTTATTATCTCATCATCTCATTTTCCTCTTTGCTGCAACCTATTTTGTTTGTTTTTCCCTTTGTTCCAAGAGTGACAAATTAATTATTGTCATACTATAGGTCATCTTCTCCAAGAAATGTTTCACATTGCTTCAAACTTCTTGTTGATTGCTCTTTATGACTTTCTGATTTTACTCTTCCTTTCATTCTTTTTTATGTTATGGATTTTTTCCTCCAATTGTTAATGCACATGTCTCTAACGTGCTATATGTTTCTGGGCACATTGTTGATTATGCTAATAGTTGTAGCATAGTGATGTGTGTGGAGCAAGAGGATTTGTTTAATGCCAACATTGATGCTCTAATAGTGGAGGAGGCATTGTTCCATAGCATGAAGAGGTAGCTAATCTCCTAGTAACCTCATTGGATGATTATATTTACACGGGTGTTCTTCAAGGTAAACAACTAAGAGGTTGATTTGAAGCAAAACCAACTTATGCGTTGCATTGTTTGTCATAGTAAAACTATGGGGTGTGAGATTCTGGCGTTACACACAAGATGTCATAAAGGTATCATTGCTGACAACAAGGCTCATGCCATATCAACTACGACGAAACATGTGGAGCAAGAACATGTCTCTTTGCTTCAAAGGTTTAGAGAAGTTCAATTTTCCTTAAACTCTTTTAAATTGAAACTAGCAATTTAATGATAGAATATAACCCTAAGTTCAATCTTTGATTTTTTCGTCTTCAAACCCATTTTCAAAAGACCATGAAACAAGAGGACATAATGTTGTCAAGGGTTTCTTTCCATTAAGGATGATTGAATCTATTTGGTTGCAAAGATTGGTTCTTCAATTGTGCTCGAAGGTGACCTTCCCATCCAAAAAGCTTTTCACTAATGAAGTTCATCCTACATTGGTGAACAAGACCTCGACAAAGTATGTGCATCCTACCTTAGCAGAATGCTTGATAGCCACATGCGCTTTCAATCTTTGGATGTCAACAAGGGCCCATGATGTTTTTGCAGTGGTTATGAATTTTCTCTACACCAACTAGGAGTTGAAACATATCACTATTGGTTTGTTTAAAGCCCATGATACAAATGGTGCTACCATGGTTATGAAATTGAAACAATTTTTGGCAAGTTTTCATTCACACAAAAAAAAAATTGGCTTATGTCAAAGATGAGGGCTCTAATTTGGAAATTTATGATCAAGCTCTCAAATTAATGGTGTCATGTGGTGATCTTGGCATAGCTAAACCATTTGATAGCTTTTGTTATGGGCATGCATTATCAAAAGTATGTCAATATGCCACTTCATATGATAAAGTGGTTCATGGATTACATTATCCATCAATCAAATATGCCCAAGCAAACATCCAAAAATATATCACATGATTAAGGGAGGTAATTGTGGGAAAAGGCGTGTGTAGATTCTAATTTGAACCCACGCAGATTGAACATACCAATTATAACGAAGTAACTTTCTAAACCTTAAGCTTATATGCTTCATGGTTTAACATTTTACAAGTTTTTGTTAGATTTTGAACTCCCAACAATTTGAGGTTATCATGTAAGCTAAAAAAAAATTCAAGGTTTTTAGATATTCCACTTAAGTTTACATAAAATCTTTTTATGTAATGCAACAATAATTAACAACAACTTTTTAGAAGCAATTATATTGGCTCACAAACCAATTCAAGAAACACTTGAAAAGTAGGTGACAATGACATTTCTCCTTTTCCCATGGCCTATTTTGATCATTAAGGTTATTGTAACAACATACTTTCTGAGAGTATGGTTCATTTTTTTTCTAAGGGTGATTATGTTTTGTTTAATCTAATCAATGGTAGAATTTTGAAACATTTCATTTTATGTTTCCATCGCTGATTTTTTTTCAATGGTTGGACTTTCCATTGGTGAATTTTTCCTTCGGTGATGTATTTTCGCAGCTTATTTTTATGTTCAATGCTTAACTTTCCAAACCTCTTATCTCCTCCTTGGGAGACGCATTTTTGTGGTTCTTTTTTTTGTTGAATAGTTGAATTTTTCATACCTTATTTCTTTTTTGGTTGTTGCATTTCCAAGGCTGATTTTTGTGTTCAATGGGTTAATTTTCCATTGGTAAATTCTTCTTTAGTAGATGCATTTTCAAGGCTGATTTTTGTGTTCAATGGGTGAATTTTCCATCAATGAGTTCTTCTTCAAAGATGCATTTCCACAACTGATTTTCTAGTTCAATGGCAGAATTTTCCATCGATGAATTCTTCCTTGGGAGATGCATTTCTATGGTTGATTTTATGGTTCAATGGCTGATTTTTCCATTGATGAATTTTTTTTTCATTAATGCAATTTTGTCCCTAATTTTCCCTATTCAATGATTGAGTTTTAAATACTTCATTTCTTCATTGACTGGTGTAGTTCCATGGCTGATTTTTTGGGTGAATGGCTGGATTTTCCATACTTCAATTTTTCTTTGGGTCATGCATTTTTGTCGCTGATTTTCCAATTCAATGGTTGAATTTTGTTGTCCAAGTGTTTTGTGTAATGGATTATCATAAAGTGAGTGTGGTGCCAATTTATATTGTGGATATGAATCATGTGTTTTGAGCCTCTTGCATCTAGGATGAATATGACTAACATCTTGTTTAATCATTTGTGGTATTTATTTGAAAATTCATCCTGGATTTTGATATCCCCATTCTAATAATTATTTTCCTTTTTTCATATCCTCATATTTTGCTTATGTTGTTTAGCCACCCAATATTAGATTCATTTTAGTTTCAAGGCTATTGTTGACTCATTTGCATTTGTCCAATCTCCCTTAAAGTTGTCTAGTGAGTAAATATCTTGAACTTTATGTTCCAACCTTTTTCAAGTTCCATTGACTTTTTCAAATCAGCCAGTCATTGGTAATAACATCAATGACATCTTTTTTCTTATGTTTAATCAAGTTCTAATCCACTAAGAAAATGTGGTGTTGGTTTCATTTTCCACATCAATTGCTTGAATCTATTTTAGATTTGTATGTGGTGAAATTTTATAACCTTCATCATTTTTTAAATGTATACCTTTTACTTTTGACATGCCTCCTAATGACTAGATTGTGATAATGTGTTTCTTCATGGCTTTATCTCAATTAAAAACATTTAAAATGTCATTGGCATCAATGTCAAAAGTGACAATTTGTGAAACTCCATAGGGTAATGGGGGAATATGGGATGGGTTTTCAACCTCTAAGAGCCCAAGGATAATTTTAGCCAATGGCATAGAAGGAAGCTCCACCTCACATCCTTGATTTTTACATAGTTGATTTATTTTCATTGTTGAATTATTTTAGTTTAATTTTTTCCATGGTTAGTTTCTCTTTAGTTTAAATTTCTTAATGGTTGACTTCATTTCATGGTTGGTTTTTTTTCTAGGAGTGGTTTCTTTTCATTGTTGAGTTCTACATCCATAATTTGTTTCCATGGCACCTTGAAGTTTGTGGTGGTATGCAACCCTGTGACAGTTGATTTTAGTTTCTTTCCATGGCATTTGTGGTGGTTTTTTGTTAATTTTTCTTAGTGTTAAACAAAAAAATTGGTTGGTTTGAGGTGATTTGAGCTCCATGGTGGCTAGTTTGAGCCAATTCAAGTTTTATGGTGGCCAGTATCAATTATTTTGAGTTCCATGGCAATTGGTTTGAATTTATTTGAGCTCTGAAGTGGCTGGTTTGAACTAAATTCAACATTTTCATGATTAATTTGAATTAATTCGAGTTTTGTGGTGGTTGGTTTTAATAATTGTGAATTCATTTGAATTTCATGGTGGAGGGTTTCACTAAATTGGGCATTTCCATGGTTGGTTTGAATTAATTTGAACTATGTGGATGATGTCAATTTCAATCATTTTGAAATCATTTGAGGTTTATGTTGGCTAGTTTGAGCTTTTGAACTTTATGGTGGCTAATTTGAACTCATTTGAGGTTCTTAGTGGCTCTTTGTGGTGGCTAGTTTGAATTTATTTGAGCTCATTTGATATTCATGGTGGTCGGTTTCAATTATTTTGAGTTTATTTGAGCTTCACAATGGTTCTTTCATGGGTTTGAGCTCTTGAAATTCCTACAACTCTTAGGAATTCCTTTTAAGCGACTAAGGTTTATTGTTTATTAACTTGGGTATGTCATGGCAACTCTTAGGAATTTTTTTAAGCCTTGGGTTTTAATGTTTAACAATGTGGTATGTCATTACAATTATTAGAAGTCCATCGTTTTTGTTTTGTTATTGTGATTTATTACCATCCATGATTACATGTTTGCAAATTACATTTTGTTGTCCCAAGATGTGTTAACTTACTAAGTGCAATTGCATTGTGTTATTATTGACAATCAATGGCACTACAAAGTCATGTTCCGTCTCCAAGAACCTAGGCTACAAGTGAAATGGTGACAAAAATATTATCACCAATTGTGATTGGTTATGTGTTGAATAAAAGCCATGGACATTGATTGGTTAGAGTTGCATTGCATTTTATCATCACCAAGACACGAAAGCTTTGTGATGAGGTTGTTAATGTGGTTGTGCCCAAAAGAATGGGTGATCATGAGGTAAATGTTTTTGATACAAAGCTGGAAGAACACATAGTTCACATGAAGCACCAAATCTTGGAAGTTTTTCAACCTTTCCTTTCTTTTTTGCATGGGTTTAAAAGGAAAAAAAAGGGTCACAAATATGTTGGTTTTCATGCTAGATCCAAGGTTCAAAAATTTGTGGTTGGTGACCAATTACATAGGTCATGGAAAAACATCCGCATTGGTTGTTTAATATGATTTGGTTTGTTATTGCCTTTGTTGATTCAATGTTACAAAACATTGATGCCCTCTATATTTGGTGAGGAGGTTCATGTGGAAAGTTCAAACTTCCATTGTGAGGATTTGTTTCAAATGACAAAAATTAGTGTAAAAGTTTTGACTTCACTTGTGGCACAGGAACTTGATGCATTTTGTCACTACAACCATGTTGATGTGGACAATTGCAAATGTGCATTGTCTTGGTGGCATGGGGAAAAACACAAGTTCCAATACTAGATTTGGTGGCTTGACAAATTTTTGGGATTCTAGCAAGCCAAATTGAAATAAAGAGGATTTTCACCATTGCTAGAATTATGATTGCACTTTAGAGGTGTCAATTGTAAACTAACAACCTAGACTAGATGATTTTTGTCAACAAAAATTGGTTCCATGATCCAAGGTTGAATGTTCAAAACATTGTAACCTTGTACTTGTGACCTTATAAATGCATGCATGGCTTGAAATCAAAGTTGTCAAAAGAACTTGATGCAAAATTTGAAGATAAGGTTGAGCAGGAAGAATTCCCACATGTTTATGATTTCCTTCTTTGAAAATTGTTTTGTTTAAATGTTTTTCATTCTTCATTAGACTAAGGTTTTGGAACTTGTTCATTTCTTCCTTTCATTGTGGGTCAAAAAACCTCATTTAACTTCATGGATTCCTTGGTTAGGTTCTTTTGCAAATCTAATTTTCCCATGGCTAATTTCAACAAGCTTTAATGTAATTTGTGAATTGTGAAGTTGTAATTAACTTGCTTTATTTAAAGAAACAAGACATTTTTAGTTTGTAATGTTTCTTTCTTTCAATGTAAATGAAAAAATTGGGTTTGGGTTCTATTAAAAAACCTTCTATTCATAAAAACAAAAAATCAAATAATCGAACCTTGAATTTGTTAAAAAACCAACTTAAAAAAACTGGCCATGGCAAATATAATACTTGCCATAAAGGAAACAAGTCAAGGGACTTTAATGATAATTGGATAAAGGAACCAACCCAATTTCTATGAAAAAATGACCTTAAAAAACTAGCCTTTAAACTCCCACACCCCCAGAACTTGTTGGTTTTCACAAAATTAAAATTAAAAAAAACCACAATTGGTTAATTATTTGACAATAAAAACTTTGTAGCTTGGAACCAAGTTTTATGAATTTAATTTTTTTAAACTGCCCAACCCAACAATTATTTGAAAAAATGAAAACCACCAAACATTGGTTATTACCAATGTTGATTAAGTATTTCATTTTCTTATAACCTCCTTTATTTTGTTTTTGGAAATTCAAATTAAACTTGTTTTGGGTATTTTAAAAACCTTAAAATCAAAATACCCTCTAGTTCCTAATATTTGAAAACATTCAAAATACAAGTGGGTTTTGGAAAACTAAAAATAATTGATTATTTAAGATAGGTTCTTTGGATTAATTATTTGGTTTTTAAGAACCATGTTTTTTGGTCAAATTCAATTATTTGATTCTTTTAGAATTAGCAGTCAAGGTTTTACATACTAAACACAATATATTATTGGTTTTCTTTCATTGCAAAAATAGATAATTACCCAACATTACTTAATTACTTTGAACTTGTCAACACTAGTTATTATGGCGATCAATACTATTTGTATTAGTTTGAACTTGCCATAAAGAGCATAGCCATGTACCTTGGCATTTTCACAAAAAAATTCACAATGGAAAATTGATTTATAAAAAATGAAATTTTATCAAATTATTTTTTCTACAATTGCCAATAATTTTTTAAATCTTTAAAATTCCCATGTTTCTACAGATTATTCAAACAAGTAGCCAAGATACAAAAATAATCTTAATATTGTTTTACTTTCATAGTTGGTTTATATCTATAGCGAAACATGGTTAAACCCCTTGTGGATGATTGTTGGTGTGACAACATCACAAAATTGAAATAAAAACATATTACACTTGAATGAGCTTGCTTTTTGAACATAATTTCAAATGGGGGAAAAAGAAACATTTGTTGGTTTGGGGGATGCCCAAACTTTTCTATTTGGCCCAAAGAGAAAAAAATAGAAAAGAAATTTGGGGTCTAAAGGTGGGTGGAATTCATTCAAATTTGAAAGATAGGTTTGTTGGTGATTTTTTGAGTGTTTTAATCTTATTCCTTTGATTAATCTTCCAATTGCATTCCTAAAATTAACCGTTAACTTCATTAGAATGTTTGAATGTTTAAAACCTATATATAACCCCTTAATAAAGGTGTGTGAAAATAGATTTTTTTACATTTGTGAGATAAGAATATATTTGCAACAAAAATTATGCCCGCTTGATGACCTTCAACAAATGAAGGAAGATTATTTTTATGGGCAATGAAACAAATTGAATTTTCAATTAGGGCAAAACATTTAGGGCACCCTACATGTTTTAATTCCACTCCAATGAAAAAGTCTCAAAAATGGATTTGTACTCAATAAATTAAATTATGGTTCCTCTCAAATTTGTGTAAAATTCATTGTTTCATTTGTATCATCCTAATGTTATGTATTGAAATATTAGTAGAAATTGGCCAAAATGTAAGGAATCTAATTGCAACTACATGTGACTATTAATCATTGCAACTATTTCTTGTGTTGATCATATTCTTACGACTACATTGCAACTAATTTGTAACTATTTTGGTTTTCATCCTTCCATGTGAACAACATTTAATTTGGTTTTCATCCAAGAAGAACAACTTATGCTAATTAGTTACAAATGTGACCAATTTAATCATAGTCCTATGAATATACAAAGGTGTATTTTGTGTATTCTAAGGGGTGTAGTTAGATATATTAGGATTTGCAAATGTATATTTTGAATATATATGAATAACCATATTACAATTTTTTCCAAACTATTTTATTATACTTCCTAAAATATTCCAAAGACATTTATTTTAATTAAATTTTAATTAATTATCTTATAAAAATAAATTATTTTCAACATTATTGTTTTCTAAAATTAACAAATAATATTAGTATGATAGAAAAAATATATATCCTACGTACTAATATAATTAACATCTAGTTTTGATTAATAATTATTAATCAGTTGATGATTATAATCAATTATTGGAATATAATTTTCATTTTATTATCTTATTATTCTATAATAATTACTATAATAGTAAGTAAGGAAATATAGTAAATCATTTTATAGATGTAAAAATTATTTTCAAAGGAAAAATATACTTATTTCAATATCCCAATTATTAATTTATTTGCTTAGGAACTATTAATTAATAAGTTATTATTAATCAGTTAAAATTTCCAATATTAGCCAATATTATTTAATTAAATTAATTTAGTAGATCATAATAGTTAATATATAATTATAGTTATATATTTTTATTTTGATTTAACTAATAGATTTATTATTAATCATAATAATGTATAATATAATATAATATAATTAGTTAATTGTATAAATATGTAATTAGGTAATGAAAATTAACATTATAAATAGTTACTTATTTTCTAGTTACTTGTCAAATAATTAATTAGCACGTTTATTAACATGTAATTTTTATTATTTAATTAACTAAGTTACTAGTTAACTAATAAGGTAGTTAGGTAGTCACTTACCTAATTATATAATCAACAAAAATTAAAATGAGGATAACAATAGGGAAATTTTTAAATTCACACCTTTTTTGGTTAAATTCACACCCTTTCTTCGCATGTCTGATTATATGCAGATTAAATTTAAGTGTGTCTGCCCCACCCCCCTGATGTCTAGATGAAAAGTTATTAATAAAATTATGATATATTTGGAAAAAATAACTTTTCATCTAGACATCAAGGGGGGTGGGGCAGACACACTCAAATTTAATTTGCATATAATCGGACGCGCGAAGAAACGCACAAAGAAAGGGTGTGAATTTAACCAAAAAAGGTGTGAATTTAAAATTCTCCTAACAATAGGGATAAATATTTTTAATCACAAACTTCTTTCAACTAAAAAGTTTATGCGATATGTTTTTGCTTTCATTATCATCTTGAAATGTATATAAACAAAATGTTTTGTTTTACATTTCATATTTAAAACCATGGGCATATGGATGAGTAAATTAAAAAAATTTAACCCAAAAAAATATATAAATATTCATGAACTGACGTTTAATTTACCTACTTCCTTAACCTACCTACTTACTTACCTAAGTAGATATTTAACCTAGGCAAGTAAATACATCCTATTTAGGTAGGTATCTAACCTACGTAAATGGGTATGTAAATTCTACCTACCTATTTATCTACCTCCATAGGTATGTAAGCCTAGGTGGGTAGGTAGGTAGGTAGGTAGTAGGCTTGACCAACATACTTAAATATTGATTTAAATTTATTTTGGACAAATTCAATTGATATGCCATGTGGCAAATTGTTTTTGCATAATGTCATAATCTAAAACCATTAAAACACAAAAATTATATGTCTTAGATTATTTCAAAATTATAATAAAAATATTTGAAATTATTAAAATTTGGAACATGTGGCAACAAATCATTTGCTCCCATTGTTCACCCAAAAAATCACTTCCTAGTTGCAAGCAACAATACATATATGGCTAATCAACAGACAAAAGTGTATTTTGTTGATTTTTTTTCATCCAAAATTTCTTGTTGTTTGCAATTAGCATCACATGCAACTTGTCTAACTTGACAATCACAATTTTAGTTGCAAATGTCACTTGCAATTAAAAATTATTCACAAGGGCCAATTACAAAATGACCATTTTCTACTAGTTATATGTATTTTATAGTGTTGGTTGGGTATTTCAATTTTTTTAAACTACTAATTCCAATTTTTTTTAAAAATAAATTAATGAAACATTAGTAGTTCAAGTGATTTTTGTGGATAAAATTTGTTACTATTTCAACTAAATTTTGGGAATTTTTAAAAGTTTAAATTTGATTAATTTTTTATTTTACAGGAAAAAGATTGTCAAATTTTTTTTATTGAAAATTTGAAAAAGGGAAAAACCCCTATTGATTTTGCTTCTTTTGAAAACTAGATGAAAGCATGTTAAAGTATACCAAAAAAACACATCCTTTTAGGTAAAAAAACACAAATTTGTGAAAAGTAAATTAGAAAGTAGGTGATGTCTTAGGTTATTGTCTTTTTGAATTACATGAGGGCATCAAATATGAGATGTCAAAGTTTTTGAAAGTTTCAAAAGTTATATCAACCTTTTTAATAACCTATTTTCAATCTACTTTGCAAAATTTGCCAGTTTGTCCTATTGTGAAAAAGTAGATTGAAAGTAGGTAAAACAAAATTAATTTGGAAATGTCACTCATATGTTGCATTTTGAAAGGGTTTGGGGCATGATTTAATGACTCAAACAAATGCAATGCACTTTAGTATCATATCAAAAAACATGTTCTGGATGCCAAATTTGAATTTACTGAAAATTTACTTTTGAAGGGCTTCACATTGTCATAATCCAAAAATTCAAATTCCAAAAAATATATATCAATGTGCATAATGGCTCAAACATTAGTAACACATCATTTGAATTATTTGATTTGAAAATTGTGCAATATTAGCCAAAATAATAAACTTTCAATAAATAAATATACATTAAGAATGATCATATATGGTTTATTTAATGATAAGTACACCCCAAAATTTATGGCATGACTAAAATGCCTAAAATCCAAAAGATTCCAAATTTACTTTTATTTGTTAATAGCGATCGCCAATTAGTGTACTTTACCATGCTTTCACCCAACTTCAAAAAAGTAGTAGGTTTTATGAAACAACATGAAGCTTTGTAGTTGATTAATTAATTTTTTTGAAAAACTTTGAAAACTTTGTTTATATATCAAAAATTAGTTCTTGAGTGATTTGATGATGATGGTTATGAACATTAAGAATCATCCAAATAACTAATGGGGGGCTATTTCAAAGACACATTCAACATTTGTATTTCACATTTGAAAACCAAACTCCACATGGCCCTTGTTGCTACCAAAAGCTCTTATAGTACAATTGATACTAAGGAACTAAGTTGTTTATAAGAAACATTTTATGCATGAATACAACAATCTTCTTTGGTGGTGCAAAGAACATGTCAAAAATAGACAAATCTTATTAGGTGGTAATGCAACACATTAGTGTTAGGTTTTGTTGTAGTTGGCAATGCATGTGTGAAACACATTTGCAAAATTCAAAGTAATCAATTATGTAAAACAACTATAAGGACCGAATGAAGGATAAACTTCCATAGTCACTAATTCATTATGAAAATTATTTTTTTGATGAAGAATACAGGTAATAAGGTGCCCTTCAAATATGATGGCCCTCCCATTCATATAGTTTTATCAATGGACTTTGCATGAAAAAATGACAAATTTTGAATGAGAAGAAAATTAAATTATTCACGTGATTGACATCCATAATTGTAAAGAAAAAATGCATAATTGGTGACATATGTGAATGGATATGAATTTAATACATAACCTTTTAAAAAAACTTAAATCCATATATCTATTTTTAATTTATAAAGAAAAATGGAATTCATGATTAAATTTTTTTGTGGATTTGATTTGTAAGAAAAAAACTTTGACGGCCATGAGGAATTGGAATATCAATAATTGAAATATGAATATTTTGAATGGGGAGTTAATTTGAATGTTGAAAGGAAGTAATAATGTGCAATGGGAAGTAAACTTAATTTGAAATGAAGAAAATAAATTTTTTTTCACAATCTAAAAACATACACATACATGTTGTAAATTTCAATAATAAATATTGATGGAAAATTCATTCAAGTTTTTTACATGGTCTATTGAATGTTGTAGCCCATGATGTGTCATATGGGATTCAAATCAAATAATCTTTGAATCTTGATGTTTGGAAATTACACATTTGCCTTGTAATCATGAAGAGCAAATGGTTATATACTTGAAATTGCTTCAATTTAAAAACCTTTAGAAATTAATTGTGAACATTTTCATTTGTTTGAAACAAATGAGATAGAAAACTCTTGGGACACTTCAAATTTCCTTGCAAGCACTTTAGCAATAGTCCAAGGACTTTAACAATAACCTTAAGTTTAGAAATCACAATTTTACAAATTATTTCAAGAAGTTCCATGCTTGGAGAAATGATAATAAGTAGCTAGGGATATGTACAAATGGCATTGACATTGGAATGTTTAAACTATTCTACCAAGATGCAGAACTTGAAATGTGAAATCAACACAATACATTGGAGTGTAAATAAATACTAAGAAATGACAATGAATGATTATTATAAATTTTTTAAAAATTATTTGAACAAGGCTTGAACACAAACAAGAAGATTATTTTCAAATTCATTTGACGGTTCATTTTGATGGTCAAGGCCTTGTGAACCAACTTAAGATTCTTTTGAGCTTATTTGTCTAGTATTAAAGTGATCATGATAGAACTTGAGGCCAAAATTAACTTCACCTCATTAAATACAATCAATGAAACATTCTTTAAAAAAATTATAGCATGTACATTGTTGAAAACAAATCTACCAATTCCTTATGAAAAAAGGAAAAAAATTTCCAAAGGAAGAAATAATGTCCCATCAATAGTAAGAAGTTTTTACATTTGTTTCACAAAACCATGCACTTGTACAACCACAACAACAATACATGTGACAACATGCCACACTTCACAAGTTACAAATTTTACAATGGAATCACACTCCATGTACATAAAATGAGCATGAAAAGCAAAAATTTCCACAATCTCAACATTCAATGAACATGAAGACTACCATTATGTTCATATTTGGACTTTGCATCAAAACTACACTTAATGACCTTAATATATTTCCCAATGTGATTTTTGTTAGAATGATGTGGTGCATTAGTTGTTAAAATCACCAAAGTCATACTTTGGAAATTTTCAAGAAGAACCAAATCTACTTGGAAACATATGTATGAAGATTTCTTAATGTCCCAACTCCCATACATATTCATAACATTTCTTTCAAAACATATACCTTGCATTATTTCACAAATACATCATCAAGTCATATTCCTAGGCTTTCATTTTATTGTAGTTGGGTGCAATCACATTAACAAGAGACACAACAAGTGTAACACATGCTCAAATTTTCACATTTAGAAGTAGTAATTTAATTTGGTGTTGAAAGTATAAGATTTTTTATATAATGAAGTTCACAATATATTATTAGAATATGTGAATTAATCTAAAAAATATTTGATGAATAAAAAGTTCTCAAAAACATTCATTAAACATTATAACACGTGTTTTTTAACATTAAAATGATTAATTAAAAAAAAGGTTTCCGAAAAGGTTATTTGAAATGTGAACATATGGAAACTCTTATGAAATTTTTTTAAAATTAAATTCCAAAATGGGTATAAATAAAGGTACAACCCTCCATTACCTTTAGTTTATTCAACACGAATCCAAGGTTTGCTTTTGCACGATAATTCTACTTGTTTCATTTCATATTCAAATGTAAAGCACATTAATATGAATCAAATAAGTTGTAATTAATGCTTGATTTTTCACATGTTTTAGTGTCAAAAATTGTATTAATATTGTAACTCATGCAAAAACATTCATGACAATGTATGTAATATATTGTGGAAACATGTGATATGATTCAAAATAAATCTAATGATGATCAAATATCCAAAAACATTCATTAAGCATATAACAAATGATTTAAAACATTATAATGATTCTTAATCTTGGGGAGATTTTTTTAACATGTCATATTTTGATGAAGATTTTCTAAACATATATTTATGTAATAATATATTACAACATTTTTTGAGTCAGATTTGAATTGTTCCAATTTACAAACTAAATATTTCTAGGATATTTGGGAATGTTTTAAAATAAACAATCACCTAAGAAAGCAAGTTTAGCTCTTATTGCACCTTTACATGTTTTCATATGTTAAATTTCCTGAGCTAAACCTGCACACTTTTTTGCAATACATTTACCTTCTGGAGTCACATACCGAGCACAGGTGGAGATGCCCGTAGTGAGCTATATCAAACAATGGAAACGTTAAATTTGTACTTCCAGTCCATGATTGATAGGATATTTGAGGTAGGTAAAGCCTCAGCCTTGAGGCCTCAGGCTTTACTTGAATAAGGGCTTGCATGAATGTGAGCCTATTCTGGTAAAGCTTGTGGCCAAGGCCTTCACTGTATATAAAACATTATATTATAATTATATTATTTATTTTTCCTGTGATATCCATCATGTACTCACCTGGCCTCATGAAAAAAATGGAGGTGTTTCAAAATATGAAATGTTGCCTGAAATATGGTATTCTATTTTTCAAAATGCCCTGAAGAAGTGGAGGGACAAATATGTTGGGTAATGTGCTGTCCATATTATATTTGGACTGTGAGAAGAGGCCTGACTAGTTTTCACCTTCCAAAGAATGAGTTTACCTTTTCCTCCCCAAAGGTTGCCAAACATATCACTTGGTGTCTTTGGGCTGGCAGCAATTTTCTTTTTGAACCTTGTTTTGAATGGTAAGACAGAGTATAAGAAGAGGCATTGGACAGATACCTCTTTTGATGTGGTTTTTCTTTTTTAAAAGAACCTTTGATCTTGGTTTTGATTCTTTAACAAAAATTGGAGGTTTTTTAGGTTGCAGGTTTAAGCCCATTCTTCTCACTTTAAGACCTTGAAGTTTCAGTTTTGACACTTTTTTTCAAATTCAAGAACCTCCAGAGTCCAGGCCCGGTTCAAAACTAGATATGATTTCATGCAGACATTACACATTCTTGACACATTCCTCTATGCTAAATATTGTAAAGACAACTAATTTTATATCAAATTAAAATCAAGTTTTATATAGGTAATGAAGTTCCACGACTAATAAAAATAATATTTAACTTATAAATTGTGCTTACTTGTTAAATTTTCAAAAAAGAAAAAAAACAACTTGCTTACTTAAAGAACTTACCTCTCTTTTCCAAGAGGTTTTTTTTCACAATTCCAATTTTCCAATTTCAGTTTCAAGTTCAGATCTAGCCCAAAAAAAAAAAAAAAGTTCCAATAGGTATCTTTTGTTCTCGTTCCAACAAAAAGATGTGAGCTTGGGCGTGGGTCACAAAAACTTGATCTTGAACCCCGGGTTTCACATTCGAAACTGGATATCCGCGCAGTGTTAAGAACCAGTGTTGATCAATTATTGCTTTGTAACCTGGGTAACCATCCAGGTTTGGGTGTCAATAACCTATCAATGGAGTATTGTTTTTCTGAAACTCAATAAATAACCCACCTGTCTGGTATTGAATTTTCAAGTTTTAATAACCTAATTTGATGACTCGATTATCATCATAAATAGGTTATCAATCCTCAAACACTAAACACATTTATGATAGAAATTTTTTAAAACAGGATTTAAAAAAATTAAAAATATATATAATTCTATAAGTGGTGTATAACTGATGGTTCTCAAGCGGGTGTTCAAGAGTTCATCCTTACACATAATCAACGGTTATTACTATAAAAAAATCCAATAAGTTAATAATCAAAAGGCATTACTTGCAATAATCAACCAACACTGGTAAGAACCATTGATTTTAGTTCAGGTTAGGAAGAACCTATCTATAATCAGGTCTGATTATGGGAACTAGAAGAAGAAGCTGAACCTTATTTTATTTTATTAAAGAACTGAACTCATAACTGGGTTCCCCATTTGACTGGGGTGTGGAATTAGAAACAAGGCATCACAAACATGCTGGCCCTGCCAATAGATAAGATGTTGTACATCTACCTACTGTGCTCACACTGAACACCAAAAAAAATTCGTTCCAACTTAAACACTCTAAACGCTTTCACCAAAGAAAGCAGTTCTAATAAGGTAAAACTTCCAAAAGTTGGATCCAATGCGATAGTTGAGGGACAGGGCCCAACAATACCGAAAATAGAACAAGTTCTGAGATTTTTGAAAGAAATTGACTAGAACTGACTAATAACCCCCAATTCCAATTCAAGTGAGTAAAATCTGGACCAAAACTTGGTCTGGTTTTCAAAACCACAACCAAATTCAGAATTTTTTAAAAACATGTCTTTTGAGGAACTAGACCTGAAACCAAAGTCCCAGTTTTGTTTAACTAGAATCTAAATATTTTTTCATTTATTTTTTAGAACTGAACTGGAGATTGTTCACTAAAATAAAGAAAAGCCCAACACTGGTATAACACAGGTGTCAATTTCCACCCCTCTAGTTGAGGGACACATATCAAGGGTTAACATTAG
>Ga0209611_10006277_pt1 | contig 19550 bp, 9 predicted proteins | sample S1TSphgellanicum_3_FD_187693 | JGI IMG/M metagenome (GOLD analysis project Ga0209611, IMG submission 187693) | Host-associated microbial communities from peat moss isolated from Minnesota, USA - S1T2_Fc - Sphagnum magellanicum MG (SPAdes) (version 2) | ecosystem: Host-associated > Plants > Peat... | reverse complement strand
TTCCTTGATCCATCAAGACTATGATTGTCTTGTAGATGACATTCATTGTTCTCAGAGATCTGTTCTTGATCTTCAACACCTACAAATGTCAGATTCCAACTGTTGGTCTTTACTGTGAGGACAGAACTCACCTATTGTTGCGAAGGGAAGAAGCCCAAGAACAGATGTGCTGTTGGGTGCTGAGGAGGAGGTGCTCAAAGTTGGAGGGAGTGTTGTACGGTTGGTTGGCTTATATATATCCTCTCCTCTGTCTTCTATACACACTACAGTTATGGGTTCAACTGTTCTCATTGCTCGATTGCATGAGTTCAACTTCAGTTGGTTTTATACATCTTAGAACCCCTAACTTTTGTCCTGTTTGTGATAGCTCCATTTCTCTCAGTCAGAGTTGCAAATGTAACTTTAGCACTCTGCTGCTCCTGCTGGATCAGACATGATCCCCAAGTTTGTGGACAAAACAAGGGGGGTCTGGGTCTGAATTGGTCTCAGAGTTTGTGGCTTCAAGAATGTTAGACTTTTCTCAGGACTGGAGTGCTTTAATGTTTGAGCTCCAACTGGTTAACACTGATTGGAATAAGACTGTTGGAATTCCTTGACTTCAAGTACACAACCAGGACCGTGGAGCTCACATCTATTGGCTCAAGAAAGAACATGTGGATGCTCGACCTGACTATATACTGAACCTCATCCATTATCAGGTTTACATATCACCTAACCTCATGTGATGCTACTTTCACGGCCCAGTTGCATGACATGAAAAGGATTCTGAAACTTTGAAGATGTATGACAGCTTTTGTTCTTCAAATGTGCATACAGAAGTTTTAAAAACACAAAGTGCATACCATTTTTAAGGATTGTTTTTTGCAATTCAATTCAAGACATTGCAATCAAGTCACAAGGACAAATTTAAGTGTTGATTTGCACTGCTTGCCTGTGCCAGGATGCAGCTGCACTATGTATTAACATTTTGAGTAAGATGACCCGTGGGCAAATCTTTCTGGGTTGTGACAACACTCCTGTATCCAGGTACACAACATGGGTTAAGTTCTCATTCTACCCACTTCTCTGAGTTTAGATGTGGGGTTGTTTGGCTGCTACAGGAACTGCCTCAAAACTTCAGTGTAACGTCTGGCATACTTGCAACTGTTGAATGCAGGCAGGAAATAATGGATGTGCTAAAACAGAACAAAAGCTTTGAAGGTGGTGATTTCCAGGGATTCACAGGTAAGTGCTTTTGGTATGTTGTTGGATCTCTCAAAAGGTAACAACTCCTTGGCAGAGACTGACTTCTTTCAATTAAACTCTTGGGTAAAACCTATAGTGAGACAATTGAGCTCCTAAAGATGGTGTAATGATGGAAAATGTGTTGCACGACAGTTGCCGATGGACCACTTGGCAAGAAGATCACCAACAATGAGACACGAAGAAAACTTGGGTGGCAGCCCAAGTATGGGAGTTTTGCAAGCTTTGTTAACACTTTGTAGCACCTGTGACTTGCCAGTACAAAATCAGGAAATACTAGCAGATTCCTCTGATATAACAGACACTCTGCAAAATGCCTCATATGATAGAGTTCTATTGATCTCCATTCAGTTGAACAGGTTTTACCTTGTGCAACTCAATCATTTTCATGATTTGATAGACTTTTCCTTTCCATTAAAATTCTGGATGAACAAACACCTGTTATACTAGTGTGCAGCAGCTGAAGAATTTTTGCAATTTGATCTGCCAGTGTTCATACAACCTTCTAGTGTGTTTTGAATTTGGTGCATACAAAGATATGGACATGGTCCCCAAAAAAAATTGTTGTGTGATAACCACAAATCTGATCATAATGAATTCACTTTTGTATTGTGAGTTACATGTTGTGGATTAAACTTCAATGGAGATTAGTATTGTGGATTAACCTTCCACCAAAATTGAAGACATAATTTATCAATTAATTAGAAGAGAACAAAAGACACCATTTCCTCAAACCTGAAGTTCTTAGCTTGTAGGGCATTTCTTCACTTGGGCACAAAACATGATTGGGTCGTTTTGGATAAATACTCAAACAGACAAACATGTCTTAGCTTGTTGTGTTGGGCATGTGGTCACTATGACACAAAAGATGATCAGGTTACTTTGGATATACTCAAACAAGACAAACATATGACTTAGTTTGTTGGGCATTTCACATGTCTTAGACACAATGTCTTAGCTTGTTGGGCATTTCATCACTATGACACAAAAGACCATCAACACAAACACGTGTCTTGGACGCATTGCCTTAGCTTGCTTTGGATTCGGTCACTATGACACAAAAGACCATCAACAAAACACGTCTTAACTTTCTTGGACACATGGCTTAGCTTGCTGGACATTTGGTCACTCTGACACAAAAAGACCATCAAGACAAACACGTGTCTTAAACTTGCTGGGTATTTTCTCATGTCTTAGACATGTGTCTTGGCTTGCTGGGCATTGGTCACTATGACACAAAAAACTATGTGACAATTTGGATATACTCAGAAAACACAAACACACATGTCTTAGCTACTGATCAAAAATTGAGGGAACAAAGTACAGACAATCAGAAATAGACAAGAGACAGGATCTATACAATAACATGTGTCTAAGACACATATAAGATGGTTGACATCTCTGGCTCAACCTGAAGCTTTCAGGTGTTCAATCCTTCTTCACTTGCTGCACTATCTTGATCATGACCACTTGCTTGAAAGGGACTTGGACAGGAAATCCAATGAGTGAACCATATAACAACATTCCTCTTCCCCTCCAAGTATTACAGACAGAACATATCAAAGTCTTGGGCAACACAAAAAGAAAAGCACTGCAAGTGTAGTACAGACTCCCAATCTGACAACAAAATGAAGCTCCATTTAGAGAATCTTTGCAAATTTATTGCTACAACCGCTATCCAGGCTGCAAATTCAGAGCTTGGAGATGGCTGTATGTTGCATTATTGACGCCAGGGATGTGCATGACAGGCATGTAGAGAGGTTCGTAGTTTACATCTTCAAGGCTGGATTGTGCCATTCATTTCGCTGACATAACTCCTTCAAGATCCTTCAAGCTTGTAGATGGCTCCAGTAACCAAACCAATTCGTCCAGAGCCCGGTTTTTATTGGGGGGTGCTAAATTTTGTCATTTGGCAATATAAAAAAATCCAGTGTAACTCATACAAAGGATTTTTGTGAATAACCTGTTCCAAAGTTGCCAGATTTAGAGGAAATTTTGTTCTGAAATTGACATATTTTAGACAAAAGGTTCTAGCAAGTCGCCAAAGATTAGCAGAATTCTTAAAATTTACTACTTTCCTCTCTAAATTTGGCCAATTCCTCTTGTGGATGATGCCAGTGTGAGTCAACAAAAAAGAGAAAAAACCTTCATCCAAAGTCAACAACTGACGTATGTAAGGTTTTGCACACTTGAAGAGGATCAAAGAAATTAGCTCATGAAAGGACTACACATTAGAGATATTCATAAAGCAAAAGGGAAACATGCACCGGTACCCCAGTTTGGTCTTTAAGTGTGCGAGATTTTTGAAAAAACAATGAAAAACAGTACACTGGACCAGCAGTTTTTTGAAAAACTTTTTTCGAGGTTGCTTAGCTGGCTACACCCAGCCAGGCAGAGTGTACAATGTGGCTATTTGTAAATTTCCAGAGTGGAATAAATTGGCTATTTTATCTATTTTTGGGTAATGTGGTTGGCTATTGTGCTAAATCAAGAATGAGCTTTTGGCGACCAAACAAAATGTACATAGCATAATTTGGCTATTTGAATTAATCAAGGGGAGAAAACATTTGGCAACAACACACTACAATTGCATGCACTACTAGGGGAGTTGAACCCTTGTCTCAAAAGACTTTGACCATTTGCAATAGCAGCGTGCCTACACCCAGCCACAACCCCACCCCAAGTTCCAACTTGCAACCCTAAGCAAAAGACAAAAATTGCAAACAAATAAGTCCATAAGCACAAGTGCATGCTGCACAATGCAACTCCAAAGCCTAGACTCCAAACTCTCCAACATTCACATTACCCAAGATAACTCCAAAAGCACCAAGTAAAATCTCCAAGCCTGCTCCACAAACCTACATGACTATTCAAAATATGTTTCAACTAGTGGTACCCGTGACCTTCGGACACCCGTGGCTACGCCACTCCAGCCACCTCGAACACGCAGTGGTCCCGACCGACATTGTGCGGGTATCAGAACCAACCGTGTGTACCCTCAGGTTATCAATCCGGGTATTTACTCCCTTACCCGACGTGAGAAAACCCAAAACCCCGGTTCTGACATTTTGAACCTTGGTTCCCGAAAGTTTTGGAAATTTCCGAAAACACGCTCCTCTATATAACCGCCGGTTCTTTCGGTAGTTGGGGGGGGGAGGGAAGGTTTTTATATCCGCCTCTGGTGCGATGGGAGAGGGATGCGATCCGACCGTCATTCCTACCCTTCGGACGACTACAATGCTTTGTGGAGACGGTTTGTACACGGAAACCGTGGTGGTCTAACCCCGTCACAGACTGACACCGATCGCCCGCTACTTCACTGGCCTTTCCCTCCCCCACCCCCCAAAACCCCCGTCACAGATTGACTGACAGATTGACAGACCAGGCCGATTCTGCCATAGAAAACAACACTGGAATTGCCGCCATGGCAAACAATTCCAATTACGCCTATGGGGACTTAGTCTATCTGTGTGCAGAACGCCTTGTCATAGACAGACTAAGCGAATTAATAGATTAGATTTGCAACCCCAACCATATTAAACAAAAGACAAAAATTGCAAACAGTAAGTCCAAAGTCCATAAGTTCAAGTGCATGCTGCATAATGCTTGACTCTAGAGTCTAGAGTCCAAACTCCAAACTCCAAACTCTCCAACATTCACATTACACAAGATAACTCTAGAAACATCAAGTAAAAATCTTCAAGCCTACTCTGCAAACATGCATGAAGGTCCAATCACAATGAAAGGAACCACTCGCATTACTAAATTGCAGTAATGGGGGGTCCTTTGAAACATTGCTAATATTTTGCTCGTCCCTATGTGGCACTCACTAATTAACCTAATTTAAACATGATGGGATGAAACTCGTGAACCATATAGCTTATACTCTACACCTAAACCTTTCTTCTTGCAGTATCGACACCTTTTGTTCTTTTGCGTTTTTTCTTTCTCCATCATTTTTTCAACATTATCTCTTTCGTTTACTTGGAGGTATTGAAAACCCCACATGAAGATACGTAAAAACATTGTGAGCTGGAATGTTGTTGGAATGTGGTTAATGATGTTAGTGTTAAGCAATTTGTCTTAAGTCTAGTTAGGCCCAAGTCATTTAGCATTTTGTTGTGCGAAAAACAACAACTACAATGCGACAATTACAACTACTCAAGGAGCTCTCAAACAAAGGTGAGTAATGAGGCGCATCATTTTATATGTAATGTGTTTTTTATGAACATGATGAAAGTTGTTGAAAACCTAAAGTTTGATAGAGGTGGATGTTAGTGGAGGCAACAAATGTGATACTAAAAGTTTTAGAAGCGGCAAGGTGCATCACAAGTGTGAAAGTAAAAAGTTGATTTTATAGCCATTTTCAACGTTGGATGTTCTAAGGTTGTGAATGTAAGGAAGTGTCATTCGCCATTTTCAAAGGTCAAATACACATACACACTTTCAACTCATTTAAAAATACGCAATCCACAAGTCAAACCCCATTGGAATTTATGTTTGTTGTTTATGGGTTTATTGTAGAAGGTCCTTGGTGTGTTTGGTGAAGAAATTTCCCTCCACTTTTGGAAAATATCGTAATTAGCATAGGTCGATGTTGGTGGAAGCATTAGGTCTCATGAATGGCATAATGGAACAAGTGAAGTTTATATGTCTACGGGGATCTACACATAAAGGAGCTCGTATCCTTTATTTACAAAGGTGATTAAAAGATGACACATGGACACTAGTAGAAAATGGCCATTTTGTAACTGGTCCCTGTGACTAATTTTTAATTACAAGCAACATTTGCAATTAAAATTTTAATAATTACATTGCACAAGTCGCAAACAACAATGAATTTTGGATGAAAGAAAAAGTCAATGAAATACGCCTTCATCCTTTGACTGGTCATATACATATTGTCACTTGCAACTAGGATGCGACTTTTTTGGTGAATAATGGGAACAAATTATGTGTTGCCATGTGGCCCAACTCTTAATAATTAAAAATATTTTATTATTGTTTTGAAATAATCTAAGACATTTAATTTTTATGTTTGGATGGCTTAAATTGTGACACGTGGTGCAATAAAATTTTGCCATGTGGCATATTAATTGAATTTGTCTAGATTAAATTTTAATCAATATTTAGGTATGTAGGTTGAATTAAATACCTACCTATTTATATACCTACCCATCTAGGCTAAACACCTATCTAGATGGGACCTATTTACCTACCTAGACAAAATACCCACATAAGTAAGTAAGTAGGTAGAAAAGTGGGTAGGTAAGTTAGGGAAGTAGGTAATTAGGTGTAAGTACGTGAATATTTATATTTTATTTTGGGTTAAGTCATTTTTATTACCTCATCCCATATGCCCATGTTTCTAAATCTGAAAATGTAAAAATAAAACACCTTGTTTATATACTTTTCAAGATGAAAATGAAAGCCAAAACATATGGGATAAACCTTATAGTTGCAAATCGTTTACGACTAAAAATGTATATAATTAAAAAGTAAGTGACAACTAACTAGCTAATTAATTAATTAAGAACTAAAATAAAAACTAAAATTTTTTTTTATAAACTATCCAACTAACTAATTATTTATAATAATCATCATCAATATATTATGATTAAGTAATTAATTATATTATTAATTATTCCTTACTTTCTTAGTTAGATAAACAGTAATGATATTTAATTTTAATTATATATTAACTATAATGATATATCAACCAATTTAATTACCTAATAATTGGTTAATATTGAAAAAAATCTAATTATTAATAACTAATTAATTAATATTTCATAACCAAATAAATTAATATAATAACTGAAATATTCAATAATTAATCATTATAAATACTAAGTATTTTTTAATCTAATGATATAATTATTTTTTAACCTAGGCTAACTATTTTATTATAATTATTCCCATTATTATTTTCATTTTTCTATTTCATAATAAATTTAGATTTAAATATTTAATAGTAAAAATAACATTAATTCAATTATTATTGTAGTTAGTTGGTAGCCAAGGTTAACTATTTTATTTTTATTATTCATATTATTACTTCATTCATTATAATTATTTATGAACTATTACAATAAATATTTTATATTTTTAATAAGTATATTTTTCCTTCGATTTTTTTTTCACTTGCATATTTATTCGATTTCCATTCTAATATTACAGTGGTTATCATAAAATAATAAAACTGAAAATAAAAATTATATATCAATAATTGATTATAATCATTGACTAATTAATAATTAATCAATATTAATAATAAATTTGAAATATAAAAATTAAAATATATATATTAATATTTCTTGGTAATTATTGTAATATAGTAATATTTCATAATTGATTATTTATAATAATAATAATAATGTAATTTGTAACTAGCCTATGTTAGCTATTTATAATATTATTATGTCAATTGTTAGAGCTATTATGATTTTTTTAATAAATAAAAAAATTAATTCTTAATAAATACACGAGTCATTGGAATATATATTATAATAATATATATTATTATTATATTATATTCTAGTAATTATTTCAGTAATTATATAATTATTTTCCCTATCATTCTAATATCATCATCATCATCATCATCATTATGATTATTATGTAATAAAATATTACTATTTTGAAATTTTTAGTGAAAGATAATATTGAAATTTAGTTTTTTATTACATGTTGTTAATATTAATATATATAATAATAAATGTCATTTGTAAATTTTTTTTATAAATAATATGATGGTTTGGATAAACTTGTAATATGGGCACAATATATTCAATAAATATCTTACATAAAATTTTAATATACTCAAAATATACACTAATCAATGTAACCATAATATTAAGGTCATTTATGCTAATAATAATAATACTTGAATACACATGTAATATGGTTATTCATATACATTCAAAATATACATTTATAAATCCTAATACACCCAATTATATTCCTTAGAATTCACAAAATACACCTTTGTATACTCATAAGGTTGCAACTAAATTGGTCATATTTGCAACTTGGGACATAAATTGTTCTTCTTAAATAAAAACCAAACTAAATATTGTTCACTGCATGGAAGGATGAACACCAAAATAGTCAGGAACTAGTTGTAGTGTAATCACAAATATGACCAACACAAGAAATAGTTGCAAAAATGTCCAAATGTAGTTGTAAATAAGTAATAATCTCATGTAGTTGCAAATAGAGTGGTTACATTTTGGCCAATTTTTACTAGAGGAATTAGGTCTAATGTTCCAATTCTATTGTTTGTCATTTAGATGGAGAATTTTTTTTACTTGTTATAAAACTTGTAGCTAGACAACAATCACTTTGCATGTTGTTATTGCATATACATTTCAATTTGGACATAAAACCTTTGTTATTGATTTTCATGCATTTGCAATGCATATATTGAAAGTTGGAACTTTGGTGTTGGTACATTCATTCTAGTATAATCCATGTTTTAAATATGTAATTTTTGTTTTGCCTCACATTTGCAGCTTTGATTTCTTCCTTCATATTTATTGTTGGGATTGTGTACATTTCCTCTTTAAAGAAAGATGGTTGAAAGCTACCCACTTTCTTGTGGTGGCAGTTGTTGTGCTTCATGGTGTCCTAATTGTTATGTTGTTCAAACCAATAAGGTCTACTTATCTACACCCTCCAAAGTTGTTCAATCACCCCAAATACTCTAAATCTTCCTAATACTTCTAGAAATGTGGTCCGAAAACTCATGTTACAAGTTTTGTATCATGGTTTGCCAAAACCTTTGGCATTACATGATATATTATTTGTACCCATTGGAACAAAAGATGATGAAGTTAGTGGATGGTCATGATGGCTATTTGTTGAATATTATTGATATAAATATATTGTTACTAAGTAATTTTTTATAAATGTTTTTGATTGTTTTGTAGGAAAGCCAAAGCAGCTTACAATTTGGGGGATTGCATGCCAAGGTTTAAGGAATCAATTCAAGAGGCAAAAAAGACTATAAGTAATGTTGATTTTATCTTTCATCATGGTTCAAGATTGTAATATATGAGGTAGAAGTAAACAAGTTCTAGTGTCAACCTCTAAGTAATTAAATGGTAGTAGCAACAACAAAATAACCTTAAAATATTTTTTAGATATTTTTAAATAGGGTGAAAGCACATTATGGCGGGGGGCACTTTGGGCACTTTCACAACATGTATGTAAAGTATATTTTTGCAAAATGTATTGCATTCACTTTTGGGTTTCATTTTTAATGTTTGGGCTTGATATTTTGATTTTCACAAAGATAATGATATCTAATATTATTTGAAAAATAAATAAAGCTTAAATTCAAGGAGTAATTAATATATTTATGGTATATATAGTATAATAGAACATGCTTCTATTTTTTTATTGCACTAAGTTTGGGTTTGAATTAATTAGCCAAAAACAATTTAATGAATTTTTAAAAAATGACTCACCTCACATATCTTGTCATCTTCCATTTAAAAATGATAGTTTGTCAAAATGTTAATTTACCACATACTTATGGTCATCACCCCCAAAAGCACCCATTTGTGATATGATAATTATCAAACTCTTCACATGGCTCACAAACTTATTCCAATCATATGGAATCACAATTTTTAATAAATATTACAAATTTCATAAAGACTAAAAATCATCTCAATCATTTTTTGAGTATATTTGCATTTTTTAGTACATAGTGACGTATAGTTTTCTGCCACAAATATACATTGGAATCGCACAATATAAGTTGAAAAAGGGAACTTTCTTTACAATTGAATTATTTGTGTTATAATCTACCATATTATGCAAAAAATTTGGAAAAATATGCTCCAATATTACCATGATTGAAGTTCAAACATGGAGACCCATGGAAAACAATACAATGTGACAACATTTTTGCCCCCCCCCCTGCAATGTGCTTTCACCAAGTAACAGCAGCAAGTAAAAGCAAAACACCTTGAGAGCCAATTAGCTTGAGATCCATTATAAAGTTGCTTCTGAATCCACTTGATCATTGCTTGAAAAATCAAAATTGGGTCAAACTACCCGCAAGATTTGCCAATGTACATGTTATTGTAAGTATGCAATGTTCCAAGGATCAAACACCCTTAATGTGTGTTGGGGCAGTAGTCCTCATAAACTCTAACAACTACATGAATGTATGTAAACTTTACTGTAAAATATTTGAGATAGTTGTGCATGATGGAAAAAAATTTCGGTATCCTCATCTAAACTTGTGCAAAACAACTTGCCAATTTTTTCAAGTTTGAAAACTTGCTAGAATTGCAAAAGTTGGGGGAGTGCAAATTAGCTGGAATCATTCACGCAAATTTGTTAGACTGCATTGAATCCATTGATAGGAACAAAAGAAACTACATGTACTACTTTATATTGCCTTGTGAATCAAGATTTGGTGTCAAAATTTTTATGGGTGCATTGCTAAATGTCAATGGTGTTGTGCATAAGCATGTGAATAAGATAGTTGTTATAGTCATTCAAACATTCATTTAATTCCATCACGTATAGCTAGTCATTGTCCAGCACATGCAAGCCTTGTTAAAAGATCAATGGTTCCATCAACCTAGGACTCAAGATTGGTTAGCATTTGAGTTCTTGTTAAATATTTGTGAGTTTATATAAGCATTTGGGAGTACTTGTCAATCACATCAAACCATTATTGTAATTGTCAATCTCCTAGTAGTTGTGCTTTTAAAGTCATGGTATCTTTGCCAAAAAAAATGTCATTATTCAAGATAAGAGGTCCTTACCAAATACTTAAAAGTGTTGGTTAAACACTTGGGAGCACTTTTCAATCACACTAGAATGTTGGGGAACCACTAATTGTCATTGTCAAACCTCTTACAATCATGATTTGGTAATTATGTTGCTTTTGCAAAATGTAATTAATTTGTCAGTAGTTAAGCATTGGAGGTCTTTGCAAAGTACTTAGGAATGTTAGATAAGCACTTGGGAGCACTTGTCAATCGCACCAAAATGTTGGGAAACCACGAACTATCATTGTCAAACCTCTTATAATCATGATTTTGTCAATAGTTGCTTCTATAAACATTAATATGCATTGGTTAAATGTTGGAGGTCCTTGCCAAATACTCATGAGTGCTAGATAAACACTTGGGGGTACTTGTGGGTGAGAGTATGGTTGGGTGATACCACAAGGAACATCACACTTTAATTTTTCAAGACCCATCAAACTTTGCAAAAATATAGGAAACACATAAAGAAAGGTTTTTAGTATTTTTTTTTGTTTAATACATTAATTAAGTTGTATAGATTTTGAAACTTCAACAATGCAAAAAATATTTTGAATTTTGTTGGTCCTATTCATTACATTCACACAAAGTTTCAAGAAAGTAACAGTGGTTATATTCTTTAAACTTTTTGGTTAGGAACATTTTTCAAACAAGGTTTGGAGTTTCTTTTTGTGGATATAATTTTCTAAGGTACTCTAAATGGTATTTTATTTGATTTTTTACTAGGTAATTATTTGAGTAGGTATAATTTAGTTATGAATTTCCAAAATTTAAAACCTTGATTCCTAAAGGGGCCACATCAATTAGGAATACAAATTTGTAACAATTTCAACCTTTTTATTGTAATGGAAACTTCAAGCCATATATTTTGGCATGCAATAAATAAACACAAAGGAAAAAATTATAATTATGAAAACATTTAAAGAAAAAGGGCCCATGAATATTATGTGGCCAATTTTTGTTCCTTGATTGTCCTTTGAAGGAGTCCTAATGGGTCCACCCAATCATACTTTCACCCTTGTCAATCACACCGAAGTGTTAAGGAACCACTAATTGTAATTGTGAAACCCCTAGCATGCATGATTTTATACTTAATTGCTTTCAAGTAAAATGTCATATGTCATTGTCAAACATTAGAGATCCTTGCCAAGTATTCAAAAGTGCTAAATAAACACTTAGGAACATTGGTCAATCACACCATAATGCTGGAAACCACTAAAATTGTCATTGTCAAACCTTTTACAATCATGATTTTATAGGCAATTGTTTTTGGAAACACTAGTATATATGTCTTGGTTAAGCATTGGAGGTCCTTGCCAAGTACTTAAAAATGCTTGATAAGCACTTGGGAATTAGAGTACTAGGTAATTGTGCAAGTACGTCAATCTAATGATGGTAATTCACAATATGAAGTATACCAATCCTACCCAAGCTACATAAGCAATGAAAGTGCTTTTGAAAGTGCTTGAAGGTCCTATGTAAGCATGTAGAGTGATTGAAAAGCATTTTATAGTCATGGTGACGGACCAATTTGACAAATCTACCATTAGAAGGTACAAGCCAATGCATTGGGTTCTTACTAAGTATCTTGTTTGCTTTGCATTTGGATTGAATGTTTCATAAGTATAAATTTTTTTTTGTAGAAGCTTGTAGGGAAGTCATGGGGAGAGATTCCAATCAAGATAAGTTACGAAAAAAAATTGATTCAACCAAATTGGCCATGGGTGGATATAAATAAATAAAATGTTAATTTTTTTGCCATTGTGAGGTTGTTGAACAACCATTGAAGTTATTATTGTTCATTAACCTACAAAACAAAGGAATATCCAAAAAGAAACATGCAACCAAAAGTTTATTTCAATATATTTTTGTAATTTAGTCCATCCAATTAATTGTACATTTAAGTAAAATCAAGACAAATTTGTGCAATCTAATCTAATGAGATTTTCAAAACTTTCCATGATTTGTAAGTTATTAATGAATTATTTTATTATAGCCTTTCTTGGAAAATAAATTGAAATCCCCCCCAATGAATTCTTGATTTTTCATTATGATATTAAGATTATTCATCATACACCATATATTATGATAAGTTTTCAAAGAGGTTAAATATTCCCACTTGACATATTAAAAAAATAGGGGTTCAAGATTGAAATTTTCAACTTGTTTCAAATGTATGATAATTTTAGTCATGCCCTAGATTAGTTTTCTAAGTTTGGAATAATTTATCCAAATGAATATATTGATTCCAGATATAGCAATTTTTTTGAATAACCGCTACTAGAATAGTAATTGTTAAAAGTCCTATCGTTGCATATATAATACGATCAAAATTTCCAATGTTACATTAGAAGGGAAAAGAAAACATGATGCAACCACTTCAATGGAATGTTTTTGTTTATTCACAACACTGAAAAACCAACATTAAAGTTATGGAATGAGCTTGAAACATTCCCCAAAAATTTGTTGTATGAAATATCCAAGTTGGTGATTCTAATAATGTTGGTCAATAATCCAAGAAAGGCATCAAGAGTTCCATCAAGTTGATTATGGTTGATGTTTCTACAATCAACATTTGTGGGATTGGCTATTTTAGGAATTTCATAGAGGTTTCCCTAGTCCTTGTTTTAAAATTATTCAAGCATCCATGTTTCCAAATAACCACCTCTTCTAAAGATTCTTATTCATATATTCAATAATAACATTCTTTGCATGTCTTCGTTAGTTGTCTACCCTTATTTAATCATCTATACAATCTAGCTAAAATACAACATGAACATGAACATTGATGAAATCGTCATAATATTCAAGATTCCACCACAAGTTGACAAACACTTCAATGTCCATTATGCAAAGTGACACAAACATCCTTCTAATGTATTAATTTTAAGTACATATGATTGCACCCAAACTAAAGTGAGAAAAAAAAATTCCACGTGTGTTGATAAGCTTAAAAACATTTACAATTGAATTTAGAGCTTAGGGTATGGACAAAACATCAAGGACCTTATGTATCAAAGATTTTTTTATGCATTTTTCTTGACTTGCATATAGATACTATTGTTTATTATAAACAAAAAAAGAGCTTCAACTAGCTATTAAAGTTTCAAGGTTTGTTCAATCACTTACAATTGAGTTAGGTGCGAAGTGGCAATTGGCATTTAAGGCATGATGCCAATCAATTTATTTGAGGACAAATCCAACATTTACAATGATAATTTTTTTTTATTTTGTCTTCCAAAGATTGAATTGAAAGTGTATGTTATTTGCCCACTTAATGCATTCCCACTCAAATATCTATAATTCCACAATGTAAATTGATTCCAAATGCCCCCCAATTGAGTTACTTTTGTCAAAATTCATATGATAAGAATATCCTTTCAAACTTAGATATGGAATCTGGATGACATCAACAAATTGTAACATGTGCCCAAATTTCAAATTTCTAAAAGCAAGTTGAAGGAATTTGGATGCTTAATAGCTTACAAATGTTGCAAGAAATCCATTTGAAAATTTGGTATATGTCCAATAAAATTGTTGCCATGGAGATCCCTACCACAAGTAATAATCCAAATATCTCATCCCATTGTTTTCATGAGTGCAAGGTTGTGGAAAACATTCATCATGTGTTTTCAATTTGTTTTCAAGATGTCTACATTTTTTAATGCCCCAAATTATGTCACTTTTTCATTCATAAACCTTAAACATAGATGAAAATTTAATGGATAGCAAGGAAACATTGCATGGTAGTCATGTGGCAATGCAATGTTATTTCTAATTTATAAACTTTCATAAATTGCCATTGACGGTTTTGTGAGGAAAAATATTTTTTCATACTCCAAACTTATCTTTGCACTTTAATTTGAGCAAGTATGCACTTTGAACACATTGATTTTGGCACTTTTAATTATTTCAAAAATTTCCTAAATGTATTTTATGTTAATATCAATATTTTGGCAAAAAGGATTTTATTTGGCTATGAATGTTGATGCCCTTTATATATATATTTGTGGATCTCATTCACATGCACATTGCTAAAAACCTATTTTAGCTAGAAAATTACCAAAAGTTTTCCTAAAGTTATCAATTCTTATAATTTCAACAAGTTATGGAAGTTTGAAATCTCATTTGGGAGATTTCCAGAGAGTCTTGGTTTGCCACTTATCGCAAATCCAACAAGAAACAACTTAAAACTAACATAAGAAAGATCCCATGTTTTATTTGGTTTTTGCTTTAATATGTTGTAGCAAATTATATTGCTAGATTAATGTTTTGCATGTCAAGTTCATCTTCACATTAGGTACCTATTGTTGATTGGCCAATCCAAAAAAATGTTGAATCATTCAAGCATAATAATCAATGTTGTGCCCATGTTATTACTTTAAAAAACCATAGAAAATTTGTAAAAAAAAAATATATTTTTATTGTCTTTTTAGGATGCTTATGTAGCACAAGGCTTTCCACTTCATGAAAAATCCCTACTAAAAGTGTTTTTGAAGTTATGGAAGGCACCTCTAGTTTAACAAAAACCCTTCTCCTATACCTACCATTGTGAAAAATAAGTCTTATGGGTCAAAGCATGGTTGGAGTACCTGAAAAGACTATCTCATTTTCCATTCCTTGGACCCCCTCACTTAAATATGTTGTTGAAATTTAATTACACATTCATATTGAAAGTTTGATTTTATTCATAAATAGATACATTACACATGAATTATTTTATGAATAGAATGTCAAATTTAAACAAGTTTAATATTCCTACCAAATCCTTGAAAAAAATCCAAGACTTTGTCTCATGAGGAAAAAAAATTCAAGGACTCATAAGGAATGTCAAAATAATTTTTTTGGCCCAAGATTTTTATCACAAACACTTTATATGTTAATGTGTATAAAATGTATGAATGTGATAAGAACCAAATGCCCTATTTGTAATGTAAAAAATTTAAATAAGTCAAATCTCTAGGAATTTTGGCCCACATTGGATAAATTTTATTATTCTCACCTTCATAAGCGAAAATAATAAATAATTTAAAGGCTTGTATAAAATTTGGAGCAAAATTTCATTTGATATGACCAAAAAAAGGTGAAATGTAAGACATGTCATGGAAAAAAAAAAGAAAAAAAAAAGATGAATTTGAGAGTCCTTGGAGTGAGTCCTTAAGATTCAAATGTGGTACCCCAATCATGCTTGAACCCTTATGTACAAAGATTACTTACAAGAATTGAAGATTGGTAAGGTTTCCAATAGCTTGAAACAATTGGCCTTGAAGATCTAGTCCTATGAGCTCCTTGCAAGACTCAAATGTTTCCCACTTGGCTTATGTGTTTCAAAGTTAAAGTTAATTCTACTTTCAAACAAATCCTCTACAACAAGTGCACTAAACAAATAGATTCAACAATATAATTTCCATTGGATTTATCACTAGATTTCTTATAAGAGCATCATCATTTATAGTTTGAGAACTCAAGTTTTGTATATAATAGAAAGTTATGAAAGCTTTGAAAGCTTATCAAGAGGGTAAGTGATATAGAAACTCAAAAACTAATAATTTTATAGGTTGGGCATGTGTTAAAATCACACAACACCCCAAACCAGGGTCCATTATAGTAGGGATTGACATCATTTTGGATAGTAATTGCATGCCAGCCATGAAGTGTGCCTTGAAGATCATATGTTTCATTCCACTCAACATAAGGTTGTTGTAGTGCCACTATTATACGTGCAAATCAAAGGGTATAATTGCAATATAGATCAATACAACCTTTAAGGGGAAATCTAATTAAACATTACCAAAAAAAAATGAAGTAGGCAACTTTATGAAAAAATCAAAATTTCAAAGCGAAGAAACCATTTCAATATTTGGAACTGCAAACAAATTCTGAATTCGACTAATAAAACATACCATTTGCAAGATTAGTTCGGCCCTTGCAATTTATTATTTGAAATAAAACACCCATGAACAATTGGATTATAATCATCAAGACAAATAATAGAATAATAAAATGAGAATGACCAACAAGAGTTGTCGCTATGAGCTAGGAGCTAACCATCACTAGGAGCAAAATTTTGAAAGACTACCCATCGCTGACCACTTCAAGCACAGACACAAACAAGTGTGGCTTAATATCCTCAACATCAATTGAAAACAACATAACTTGCCAAAGTCTAGTATATGCCGAATGCAAAACAATTCTGATAAATTATAATATTTAACTTAAGTAGGGACATAAATAAAAGTAGAGAGATATTGCAAAGTGTTTGCATTTTGCTGGCGCCTAGTTCAAATCCCCTATACATGGAAACTTCCTATAACATTTAGTTGCTTTGAAAGTCAAGCTAAACATTGAATCTACTAGGGCCAAATGTTCACCAACAATAGACAAAAGTGTTGGAATTGGCCAATTTGCCACCAATTGAATATTGAAAGGAAAACCTTTTTTTTTTCGAGTTCTTGGCATAGACTTCGGGTTTATGTCAGTTGGGTAGCCATGTCAAAGTTTCTCATAGTCTTAATGAACCAACACCCACCAGTGCACCATGGAAAATGAATGGTAAGTGTTTTGGAAACATTTTTTTGTTGGGTTCTAGTTCTTTTATTAACGATCGTAGTTAATTCAATTACTTTTAAAAAAAACTGGTCCTTACCTATGTACAAATCATCTTCTTACATACTAGTTATTTGTTTTATTGTTGGCATTGCCTAGGAAGGCAAGGATATTGTGTTTAGATTCATTATAGAGTATAATAGATTAAAGGGATTTTGGTTCCTAGATATTAGGTTTATTTTCATATGAGGATTTTTGAAAGATGATGTTTTGGCTTGTGCTAAAACTTGATACTAGTTACAAATTTATATTATCTTGAAAGATTTTGGTTTTTTTAAAGGATTTTTTGAAGATTATATTTTTGCATGTTGAAATATTTGAATTTCCATAATTCTTCTTTCACCTTAAGATATTTTTGAATGTAAATGGCAAGTTCATAGTGGGGGACACACCCCTTGTTACCTATGTACCAACATATGGACAACACCTATTTATCACAAAATGGGTTACCAAGGTGAAACTAGATAGTAACTCACTGGAGGTCCACCCACAACTTAGCCATAATAGGCATTTTGTGGATGATGCACTAGTGGATACTAATATGCTCTAGACCTTGGAAGATGCCTTGGCAAAACCCACTACCATGTAATGAGATTTGGGTTCACCCTACCAGCTTTGGTGCATTCATAAATATACGTCGACTATTCCAAATTGGTGACTTGTTTTGGTGTCCTATAAAGGACCCATATATATAGGTTTTAGATTTTTTCCTTGGGTGGGACAAGCTGCTGCTTCCACTTGTGGTGCTGCCATCAACAGTGGAAAACAACCTTGCATGATGTGAATCGACAATGAAAAGCACCAAGGAATATTAGTTACATTTAAAAACAAACCTTCAACTAAAAACCATTTACCACCCAATTGAACATCATCAGCTCACCACATTCCAGGTGGAATGGGCCCCTTAAATGGAGGGTTTGTAGTTAGTTCATATATTGTGCATGTTTGACTATATGAGAGCTTGGACTAAGGGAAACAGGCCAAGCTCTAATATAGTCAATAGGATTTTTTAAAAATTACATCATGGTTGTAAAGAATGTCAAAATAAGTGCCTAGGATTTGTGCAATTTATGTTAACATATGTTTGTCAAATCAATAATTGATTTTTGGTATCTCTCAAATGACGCACTCCCAATTCCTTGAAGGACTCAAATGTGAGTCCAAATAGAAGACAACGAAAGAGGGAGGAGTTGGGGCACGCTCCCTAGCTCACAACACTTTGAAGGGTAGAAGGGCGTGTTGGAGCTCCGGGATGGGACTAGGAAGAGTTGACAAGCTTCATTTACTCACACGGGCTTACACACAACCCACACAAAGTGGTTAGTGCATAGTTGGAGCACCTTTGGTGCTAGGACGAACCACGAGTAACATGCACACACTAGACTCACCACGGCCCGGACTTGGGGGAAGCCACCACCTTCCCCCTTATAGTATATTCTGTGGCTGGCCACGGAGCCCACATCCAAATGGCTTTTCTCTCCCGGGACTCCTGAGGGGGGGTCCCAAAATCGCGCCAGTTAGGACTTCCGCAATTTTGGGGCCCATAACTTTGCAAGCAGACCTTGGATCGAGATGCGGTTTGAAGCAAAGTTGTAGCTCTCGTCGAGAGCTTTCTAATGGTACGTTGCACACCCTTTGCAACCAAGTAAATCGGGTCAATTCCTGACTTTTTTGGGTTCAAAGTCAAACTGATAGTTTGACTTCCGGCCTTTCTTTTGGCCATAACTTGTGCTTCAGACATCCAAATGAAAAATGAGAGCCCATTTTAGACATCTAAGTTCCAAGAGCTTTCCAATGATATACGAAACGCCACAAGCCATTTAGTTTTAGCCCCTGAAATCGCTCTCTAAAGTTTCGGGAGTCCATTGGGACTCCATCTCCCAAAGTGCGAGTTGCCTTAAGAATGTGAGG
>Ga0209611_10006276_pt1 | contig 19553 bp, 10 predicted proteins | sample S1TSphgellanicum_3_FD_187693 | JGI IMG/M metagenome (GOLD analysis project Ga0209611, IMG submission 187693) | Host-associated microbial communities from peat moss isolated from Minnesota, USA - S1T2_Fc - Sphagnum magellanicum MG (SPAdes) (version 2) | ecosystem: Host-associated > Plants > Peat... | reverse complement strand
TACACAACAATCAATTATTTACCATGATGTGCAATAGATTCAGAGTAGGAGAATTACCTAGGTTATAATTCAAATGATCACACTTGGAATACTTGGACATGCACATTCAAATCTGTTGATTTTGCACACATTCAAATGCACGAACTTGGATCAATGTATTTTGTGCAATGCCACAATGCCTTTCAAAGATCGTGACTTTAGTTGGCAACATTGTGGCCAAAACTTCAAATTGTTTACAATAAACCATTCAATTTTTTCAAGCATTCACACACCTTAAATGAAAACTTGAAATGGGAACTACAACCATTTAAACTAAATGATCTTTTCATTTTTTCTTTGAGATTCTACCAAATATTTATGTTCTTGTCAAATTTTTGTTTTAAGATAAACATTTACCAAATTGATAGCAATTAATCAAATTGCACAACTTGAAACTATTGTACAATCAAATTCACTAGTAGCATTCAAGTTCAACCAATGACTTGCACAATGAAAGGTGCAACAAGATGAAAAAAACAAAAAAATTGAAATGATAAAACATTGCTGCAAAAGGTTAAATATGAACCTAAATGGGAGGAACTTCCTATGTTATGGTAGTTGAGTACTTCACATTTAGAGAATATTGTCCACATGTGGGCTTTACCCATTGTAAGTGCAAGCAAACATTGTTGTGAACGTTGAATTGGTAGCAAAATTCTAGTGTATGTGGAAGGGACATTACCTTTCATGCAAAACTTTTCCTTTGCAAAGGGGCATTGAAAAGTGAATTGCATGATCCACTGGACATTTTTTTTTAATCCTATGATACTTAATGAATCTATAGGTATCATAAGAATTTTTCTGTGTGCTCTACATAAATTAATGCTTTCAAAAGTGGGGCATTTCAAAGTAAGCACCATTGGCCTCTATTTTTGGGCAAGCATTTATTCTAGGAACACCATGTTCTTCAAGGGTTATTGTACTCTTTAAACATACATACATCCTTCCGTGCATGAGAGGGGAGGTTCTTAGTTCTTACACCCACTCCCTAAGAGTGAAAAGGATCTTACACTTAACAACTAAACACAATTCCCTACCATTCTTCAAGGAGTAAGGGCAAAATACCTCCTTTCCTTTAGGCTCTTTTTGAGAGGGCAAATTCATTGATATTATTGTACCTTGTGTAGTCAGACAAAGTGTGAACACATTGAAGGTTCAACTGATTTTTCCTTCCAAACCCAATTTTTGCAATTTTTTTGAATTTCCAACAACAATATCCACACAAAAATCGATATATTCAACACCTTAACTTTAAAAATTGTGAAATAAACTCTATTAAATATAACTCATCAAGGAATTTCCAACAACACAAATAACACCCCAAATTCCAATACAATTTTTAGTTTCAATTTTATTTAATTTTCATAGAAAAATGGTTCAATAATCAAATATAGCTTCCACACCATAATTCCAAACATTCTCAAACCAAGTTGGTGCACCCATACTCATTGAGAGTTTTCCAAAGATACCAAGAGCATGGGATGAAGCACCATGGTTTTGGAGATTTCCACACAACAAAATAAAATAGACTACCTTGCTTCATAAATACAATAGGAAACTTCTTGCATTGCATTGTGTCAAATAATCAATTATCAAATGGGCTCTATAGGCCCCAATGTAGCAAAAGGTTCAATTTGTTTGGACCTATGTGACCAAAGTGAAGCAACACATCATGCATGATGGATGGTGTATGGATAGGGACAATTTTTTTCCCTTCTATTGTAGGTAAATAGTAGGTGGGGCATGTCTTTGTTGAATATATAATACTTGGGACCTTTGGCATAAACTAAATCATTTTTACATTTTCTAATTATTTTCCAAGAATCAGCACCTAATGCCAAAGTTTTCAAAATTTTAAGTCAAAATGTTATAGAAACACTTGAAGGCATTCAAATTCAAACCTTGTCCCTATCCAACTAAATAATATTAAATGTGAACCATCCAACCACAAGGATAGTTCAAATTTTTTGAAAATTGTTGTAATTTTTAAAAAAATATTATTTGTTTTCCAAAAAATTCAGAATTAAAAATTCAAGTGCCAATTTATTTAGAAAAAATTTACTAATTATTCAGACCCAAGTGGCAAAGCTGCCCATGGTAATGAATTAATTTGGAAAAATAAAACTCAACACATAGATTATTCCAAAAAATGATTCATTTTCCGTCACAATTTTCTTTGGGAAAAAAATTCTATAATTAAAATTTCAACACCTCTAAAATAAATTTTTATAAAAAAATCTTCAGTTCCAAGTCTTTAATTTTTTTTAAAATGGTACATTCTAGTTCTGGTTCCACCAAAAAATGGGACCTTAGGTCTAGTTTTGGTTGAATTAGTTCTTGAATTATTTTTTAGGCCCTAGTTTTGGTTTTGGAAATTAGACTCAATTTCGATTTTGGTTTTAGGGAAACTAGTTTAAAATTGGTGGTTAATTGTTGACTAACCCCCAATTCCAAAGAAATTATTGTTCTAGTTCCAAAATCTAATCCACATTTGGTTTTGGTTCTAGAAACAAATTTGGTTTTAAAGCTTGTTTTGGTTTTGATTCCAAAAAATCAACCCTAGTTTTGGTTCGATTTTTACCAACTAAAATTGGTGGTTCTAACTAGCCAAAACAAGTAACTACCCAACACTAGTATTCATGTCCCATTAGTTAATAACATGGGTTATTTTCATACATCTATTGACCTCATTGCCACCAACTACTTTACCCACCTACATAAGAATTAATTACATTCCCTACCTACTTACCTATGATATTTTGAAGCGTCTATTAATAGGTAGGTTAAAGTATTAAGAACATCTCCATTGTCATAGACCCAAATGACATTGCATAGTTTGTGTGTAGGCCATTGTATAGGCTACAACATGTAGGCGGCCTTTAATTTGATTCATCTCTTCCACTAATATTCTCAATAAAAAAGTTGGTATGTTGTTTGTTTTGATTTTGTAGTTCCTCCAACAAGTTCCCTTTAGAATCTCACAATTTTTTTTTTTTTAGTCTTTTATTTTGCACATCTCTTTATGCTTTCACATTTGTCTTTGGAGGTAACATGTTCTCTCTACACTTGCACACCTTTCTTTGAACTTTTGCCAAAAAATTTATAAGTGCCTCTCTTTGGAGTTTCCACATGACATTCAACATTTTTGTGCATGCGCCTTTATGAACTTTTGGTTTTTATTTGTGTCTTTTAATTGTTTTAGTTGTTTTTGCAAGGTCCAAGATGGACGCTTGGTGTCACATGTAACTAACATAGTTGTGCACAAAACTTAATGATAATGGTGAAGATGATTGTGTTGCTCAAAACCTCTTATTTCAAATCAGTCTTTAGACAACACAAAGGAAGTAAATTAAGCTAATGATGGAACAACTATAGGGATTGAGCACTTGGTGAGGTGTGCATCATGCATAATTTCTTTTTTACAATCTTTTGTATGACAATAGGTTCTTTTGGTGTCATTATTGGATGTGACAATTTTTTGGGGGAAGTTGTTTGAAGTTGTCATTGCACATGATGGGTACTTTGTGCAATGCAAGGATGCATTAGGGAAGATGGATCTTTTAAAAACAAAATTAAATGCACATATGCCTTTGCATGCTTGAATATGGAATTGTAGCCAATGCAATATATGAAAACTATCATTTAGGGGAAAACACAACAATGGAAAGTTTAAAAAGATTTTTGTAAACCATTCAAAAGTTGTTTGAACATGTGTGCTTGAAACAACCAAGACAAAAAGATTTGGAATGCTAATTGCAAATTAATGAACTTGTGAGATTGGCCAAGGATGTTCACCTCTTTGGAATTCATGCATTATTATTGGAAATATTACATAGCTATTTGGTAAGGCTAACTTATTGACTAAGATAAACATTGTTATATAATCCTAGAAGCATTTGCAAATCAAAGCTTGTGGATATGGCATTGTCATTTCATCTTAATGTTGACAACAATCACATGAATGTGCTACACGTGTCACTTTTGATTTTTGACATGTTGTGAGGTGCAAAAAATGATTTGAACTTTGAATTGAATGGACATCATTATTTATTTGTGCAAACTATTCATGAACTAAAGGGGAGAAAAGGAAGTGGTTTGCATAATTGAACGATGTTTTAATGTTTGCAATCTTGCTTTGGCATAATCCAACATTCTTGTAGACATTGGGATATGAACATTGTGAGTGACATCCTTCATGCACAAGTGACCATTCACAACACTAAGTTTTGTTTTGAAAAATGGAATCTTCATATGTAATGAAGTTTCAATTTTGCTAATTATAGAGATGGAATAAAAAATGAGAAAGTTCGGATAAACATTTTGCATTGAGGAATACCTCTAGGCTTTTAAAGAAAATAACTAGAGATGTTTTACTTGCAATATAATCATTTTATTTCATTTAGGTAGTGAATTTTCATTGTGTGCAATGGCTTTCTAGGTGCTAGCAAGGTAAAACAAACAATTTTTGTTCCTTCACAAAAAATTAAAAATATCCATAAACAAGTTTTAATGTATTGAAAGTAGAAATCTTTTTTTATTTAATGATCAACATGAGAATAATCTTTAATTTTGTCACAATAATGTTGATTAATCACATACTTAATATGCATTCAAATAAATTAAAAATTAAAAATTGTATTTTTTCTCGTATTTTTGAGGCTGTTTAAACTTGTACAAGTAGGTGAAAGTAAATGAATTATTGAATATTTTCCATTTTCAACATGATGCAACCTTAAAATATACTTGTAATTTTTCAACATTTAAATATCAGTAGAATACATCAAACTTCTAATGGAGAAGTATGTTTAAACTCAATTTGATTAGTCATTTTCAAACATCTTTGCCATCTATTTTTATTGTTCCAAGGTTTCTCAAATTTTGTAATCACTCATTATAAACTCAAAGAAAAGCACCATGCTTTTATTATGTTATTTAAAATTATTTTCAATCTAATTTCTTATACTTGTCTAAAAAACAAGCCCATTTTTTATTGTATTTTTTAAACTACTTTTTTGGTATACTTTACCATGTTTTCACCCCTATGATTTTTGTGAATTTCATTATTGTTACTAGTGAATTTTTATGTGTAATGGGTCATGCAATCCTTTTGCAATTTTTGGGTTTTCAATGTTCTCATGGTTGCATAATGTTGGATTTTTTGCTTGAACACCTATCTATATAGTGTTGGGTTTTTTGCTCGCATGTCTTTTTGTACAATGTTGAATTTTTGTTTGCATGCCTTTCTTTATGTTCACACTTCTTTTTGAACATTTTTTCATTTCTCTCTACACTTTGCATCTTTGTTTAAACTTGCACACCTCTTTATGAACTCTCAAGTAATTCATGATGTTGTAACCTAAAAGAACAATGTTTAAAACAACATTAACAACAATACATATGTTGTCTTCCAACAACCAATTCAATCCACCTTTTGAACACACAAGTCATTGAAACAACCAATGTCATCAACTATCTTGAAACTCTTTCTTAAGAATTGAAAAACCAAAGTAAATAAGCTTTTAGTATTGACAATGTCTATGTTCAAAATACTCATGTTCAACATCATTCAACAACCTTTTATTATGCCACTAGCACCTTCCACATACATTGGGTCAAATCTTCTTGAGGTCTATGAGAGATTAAACCTTTCATTATTCATTGGATCCATGGAGTTGTTAAACCCATTTTACCATGTAATGCATCAAATTAGCTCCTGTATGGCAACAAAAGAAGATCTGAATTCCCATGCCCTTACACCCTAAACACTATCCATATCCAATAAATAGAAACATGAAATTTTGTTAAAAAATCACTAAAAGTATGGGGTAGATTTGCTAGCACAGACCTAGGTTATAAGTTCATCTTCAATAGGACCAGCTAATGTTTGATTTTCATTTTCACAATCCGCTCCAACTCAAGGATACCTAGAGAAAAGGTTTATCATGTTCTATATTTCATCAAGACACCCAAGTTCCAATCCCTTACATATTTTTCTAACAAATGTAAGGTTCTAGAATTTTTATATGCCCAACTTGATACAACTCAAATCTTTTGAATTTATCATCATGTCTTAACATCAACCCCTTATATAAAATCCTAAGTACATTGCTTGTTTTCATTGAATAGCTATGAGTGTAATGAAAGAAAGTACATTAGTCACAAACACAAAAACCTAATTCAAAAATATTCACTACAACAATATGATCATTTAGCTCATCTTTAGGTTGCTTAAATCCCCAAAACGTAAGCTTCCTTTGCTCCTTCTAAAGAAGTTCCACCATAAATGTTGCTCCATTAGAAGCTCCATAAAGATAAGTCTTGCATTACACACAAACAACAAACAAGCCTTCTTTCCTTCACCTACCCTCATGAAATCACTTGTGGCAATGGACAATGTAGGAACAACAACAACAATGAGATGCCTTTTGCCATCTTTGTGTAGAAAGTAAACAACAACAAACTAAACCCTAAACCCTATTTGTGTTCACATTATAATCATCTAGTTATCACTTCACATTAGTTCACAATGTCTTCTTTTCAAAATTGAATATGTTTTTTTTCTGAAAATGCTTCATGCTTTGCAAGCTTGTACTCATCAAAAAAAAATTGAAAATAGAAAAACACTTTCAAACTCCTTTGATGATATCAAATTTCATCATGATATCTTGATGTGATCTTGAGGCCATTGAGATGTTTCTTCCTAGCCAAGGAGGAAGTATATCAATTGGATGCTTTGGTGGGGGCAGTTGTGCATGCAAGACAAAAATGACTATGACAAGTTACCAATTGAGGGGTGCTTCCAACTAACGGTGGAGATGCTCTAACACACATAGTAGTCAAACTACTACTTTACATGGTAGTTTGAGAGGGAAATAGGAGGGTTTCCACAATAGGTTACCAATGTGTAAACTTGTTAACCTAGGTGTGAATGAATCACAACTGAGTCATGAGGGGTTTCCAATGGATGATGCACTGGTGGTAATCACATTATATTTACATTGCTAGCCCAAAGTCAGGCAGGTAGACTCAAGTTATAAGAAATTATCCTTAATGCATGTTCTAGAGGGCCAGATTGAACTAACACCAGTGCAACATGCATTGGAAGTTCATTATGACTCAGTTATAGAAAAACCCCAACTGAGTTAAAGTCAGGATGAACCTCAACTGAGTTGTTATGGCTCAGTTGTGGATGAGTCCAAACTCAAGTTGATGGTAGGTTTCAATCTTCGGAAACCTCTAAGTAGGTAGGTAAGATAAGAGGTTACCTATCCTACAAAGGAGAGGTCCTCCGGGTAGGTGAGTAGGATAATATGTTATTACATTGTAGGTAGATGCATGTAGATGGACAGTACATAGGTAAGATCTAGTGGGTTGTTAATCAGTAGTTAGTAAAAACAGAACCAGAGCTTAGCAGTGGTTAGCTAGGAATCTGGAACCCAATAGAAAAGAGTTTCTTGTCCCCCCAACATTCATCCCCTCATTTTTAGACTGCTTTTCTACCTGGGCTTGACAACCTCTGAAAAATAAGACTGGAAATGATAGACTTTATCCACAATGCCATGCTCGATTGCTCTTCAATTTCAACTTTTTTACTGCCAACTGCCAACAAAGAGATTCTGTTCACACCTATGTGTCTCAAGCACACAGGTAAACACCAGGTCCTCACCAACCAGACATCATGACTGCACAAGTGTCTCAGAAAGACTGAGCCAGCAAACTGATGCAACAAATTAACCAGCCAGCATGTGGACCCTGATTGGACATATCACAAAACCTGAGCATTTTGAAACTGAAACCAAGAGTTCCAGGTAACTGCATATCCTGACCGAATTTAATCACTTCTGCTACTTTCAACTCCAGAAGAGAGGAATTGTAGGGCTCCCACTTGCTAAAATGTTTAATTACCTTAACTCTGCCTTGCATTAGTCCTAAAGGGACCTGCATTAGCAATGCCAGAAGCACGCATGTCTTAAGTTCACCTTCAAGTACACAGAAAATAGAGTTGCCCACCTTGCTACAAATGGGGACCACAACAGTATCACTGCAAAGAAGGCTTTGCACAGAAAGAAAGAGATGGCATCCAACAGTTCTATTTGTCATTTCCATATGCCAAAATTGCATTGCAAACTCATCACTTTTCTTGGCCTATAATCCCCTCTTTCGGGATTGATGTTTGCTGAAAGTCATGGCAGTCAAAGAGTGCCTATTTCTGGATTGCTCTTTTGGTTGCAAGTCCTGAGTTATCATCACCACAGCCCTGGTGTCTCTTTCCAAACTGAACATGTTCCCAACATGCTTTCTGGAAGTCCTTCTGCATGGTACAGGTAGAAAATGCACACTCACACCACACCTGAAGTCTGCTGGTTCCTGTCCCTGAGATTGGAAAAGAGGACAGCATCTCATAGACAGACTCCAATTTGGAATCCTGGAAAAGTTATCCCTGTACCCAGTTGTCACTTCCAGAGGTGAAGCTGAAGATTTGGTTCTGTGGAGGGATGAAACCTGCACTTGAGCAGAGTGATGAAAGAACAGTGCATGAGCTTCAAGAGAATTACATCATGATAGGAAACAGTGCTCAGGTCATTGTCTCGCAGTCAATTAAATCCATACAGCAGTGTTGAAATGAGGCCAGCAGAGGTCTACACCAACCAATATACTCGAAATCTGGGTCACCTATGCTTGAATCCACCAAACCTGGGGATCCATTGGCCAACACCATCATTGAATCACACATGTACATGTCTGCAATGGTTCCCTGTCATCCTCATCATCTTCTGAATCACCTGAGTCACTGATAATCATGCAACACATTGCACACATGAATTAGAGCTTTTGAATTCATAAACCCTCATGCATACTCGAGACCAGAACCTTGAGGTATCAGTACAGAAATTCATGCAAAGGATTGAGCAGCACAACTTCTTCCAAGATAGTCTCAGACTCCATGATGAATCTCAAGATGAGATGCATTCAACAGGGATTCAAGAACAAAAAATGGAAAAGCACAGCTTCAAAAGTTGCTTATCATGGCTTCTAGGGTGAAACCACAAATGCTTCAACTTAAAACGCAATTGAAAATCAAGTCACAAAAGATCTAAACAGCTCAAGATTTCCATTATATTGCAGTTACACCAATAGCTGCATCTAACTGATGGCATCTAAATCAATAGTCCAATGACTGTAACATGTGTTGCAAGATGCATTAGGGCTCCATTTCTTGTAGACTGATTAAGAAGGGGGTTCTGATTTCAGAGTAGCTCTCATCAAGGATGGCCGCCACATGAGCTGCAGACATTTAGACACTTTGTGATGCAGAATATACAATTGAATCTGCCTTCCAGCTCATTTTCATGCACAGGTGTACATGCCTGAACAGAAGGAACAAAGCATATCATAGCAGTAGTGCCTGATTCAGAAGAGATTTGCCCGAATGATATGGGCTCAAAAACAAGAAGTGGCACTTCCATTTCAGTTGGCATCTGAGCTAAAAAAGCATGGATTTAGATCGAAGTAAAGCTGAAGCTCATGCAACGAGCATGAAAATGAAGGGATGGAGATCCAGGAAAACAGAGACAAAGTTAAAAAGAAGTGTCTGAAGCGGGGCAAGATGTGACAAGAGAACATGAGAATCACATGGAAACAGAGAAACAAGAGTATTTTGTTGCGGTTGTGGTTGTTACCTGGGTTCAAACTCATGAACCTGGATCAAGTCTTTACCAAAGTTATCAATCCATTGCACTTTACATTCACGTTTCTCCCCGGATTCGTCTACAGCCCCATCAACACCAGAGACTTCTCCAGCTTCAGAGTTTGATACATGATCTTCTGCCCTTGAAACCCTAACCCCGTTTTCTGCATGGGACAAGAATGAAGAAGACTGCTTTAGGTTACTCTTTCTTGGGAGCTTGACAGTGGGGACTTGGCTGTGGCCATTGACGCCAGAAGGAGGCTCAACAGATGCTGCTGCTGCAGCAGCAGCTACAGGAGAAGGAATAACGGGAGAAGAAAGTGGCACATGTGACGAGGGGACCGTGTAAGCATCCCCCCCGTCGTCTACTCTTGAGTTGGAGGCCACTTTGAGGGGTGGCAAGCCCTTCTGGGCTGGCCAGCAGCAGCAGCTGCAACAACAACAACTCGAGCAGGACAACAAACTCATGCACCCCTGGGGCGCAACTTTTTCAGGCGCCAGCGTGAGGATCCTTTGTCCACCCTCAAGAAATGCCGTAACCCCTCCTCTCCCCCGTTTCTTCTCCCTACCGTTATCATCAATCTTTTCACTGCCCCGGTGGCTCACATGTCCATCACAGCACGGCTCTCATTACCTCCCAACCCCCTGACATGGATTTCCTCCTTCTCCTACTCATGATCCGAGACTTGCATTCTATTGGACTGTTTACGAAATCTCTCTAACTGCTCCTCCACCTCCGCATTCATTCTAACTACTGCACAAATCCTAGCTCAAGACCTCCTCTCAAAAGCCTCCGCTTGTTCGTGTTCTCGGAGGGTTTCAGAACGAATCCTTCTCTTCCAACTGAGATATCACAATTCGGATCCTTCTGCGTTCAAAGCCTCGATCTTTCATCGATTTACATCCCTCGGTCTCGCCCAAAACGCACACACACACACAAAGAAAGAAGTTCCCTTCGCCTTCCGCCGACAAACAGATCTCCGAAGTCTAAAATAAAACGCTAAAGAGCACCAAATGCGGCGTTTCGAAGCTCGTTACGAACCTCGACAACTACCCGAAACGACTGCCAGGGACAGAGAGCGTGGAGTTAGCGCACCAAACTCTGACAACAGCTCGAAAGCCAGCCAGGCAGCCACTGCGACGAGTCCTGCGAAAGAAGCGAAACACTGACCCAGAGGGAAGGAGAGAGACGACCCGATGTAATGACGGGTGGTCCAAAGGGGAGAGAGACGACCCGATGTAATGGTGGGTGGTCCAGTGTGAGAGAATCCAAAAGTTTATCACACTTTCCCTGAAGGGGAAAAAAATTAACTCGCTGTCTTTTACCCTCCCTCCGAAAATAGATATACACAATATAAACATAGATTATACACAAAAAATGTATTACACATTTCGGCATTTTGGTAGACCAATTATTTTGAACGGGTACACAATATTTCTCGTATTATAAATTGTTATTGTTGCCACCTATCTTTCCCCTTTCAACTTTCTAATTCTAAGGAAGCAAAATGTGGTATACTCAAGAATGAAGTAATATATGAATATTCTAACAACATTATTATAGGGAGAAAATCGCAACATTCAACTTAGTGTTGGCATGGCTCTCTATCTTGAACTTGGAAATTTTTGGCATTATAAAAGTGGAGCTATATGTTGCTCCAAGATCAAGAAAGTGAAAACTTGGATAGAGAGATGGTATACTTAGTTTTGGGTTCTTAAAAACATGATTAAACACCAATTTCAATATTTTCTCACAAGGGCATATTGGTTGGTAGGTAATTTTTTTAAAATGTGGCTAATGCTTATCTAGGAAGAATTAAAAGCAAGAAATAAATTGCAATTTGCAATACAAATATTTTGTTCTACACAAATATATATCTATGATTCTATCGGCTAAATATCTTCAATATACCTTATTTCAGGCGACCTTCTTCATTATGTACCCTATCAAACTTTTGGAAGTAATTTCTTTTGGGAAATCTGAATTGAAAAGTGGTCAAACATGATGAATTTGTCCAAAAACAAAACAAATGTATTCCTTTGGACCATATTTCTAAACCAATTTTTCTACAATATGACCAAAACTTTCAAAAAGAAAAAAAATCATAAATGTGGCCCACATTTTATGTATTTAATAATATAGTATGATAGTTGGTTGGAATCATGATCATAGCCTAGGTAGACAACCATGTGCCAAGAACATGAATGTGAGTAAGCCTTGTTTGTTTGCACAATACTTTAGCTCGTGTCCATTTGATTAGGCTGAAGTGAGAATATAATCATATGGTGATCATGGTTTTATACATGTGAAGAAGGTGATCTAACGTGCACACTCACATGCTTTGATTTTGTTTACTTGTGAATTGTTCACAACTATAACCTAGAAAGACCTTCATAAAATTACATCATAATAAGTTGTAGGAAGCTTTGTTCTAGAACTAGATTTGGTCATAATTTTTATTTTCTAGCTATTGTTAAAGATGAAGATAACAACGACAATAATATGATGATTATATGTTTAAGGTATATTTCATCAATAGATATGAGAGGTGAGGGGTCCATCACAAGGATGCATTTATGAAATGTCATGTTCTAAATGAATTGCTAAATTTAAACATCATCGGGGAATCCAACTAGGTATTGGATCCATAAATAATCAAACAATTTAGATTCCTCTTGAATATGTGTGATGATGTTGAAGGTTGCAATGTGACAACATGTGACACAAATGTGTGGCAATAGCCAATTAAATTCACTTTGTCTTTGCCAAAAGAAGACATTTGAAATCATGTTTTTGGACCCTAATAAAAATACTTAAAACATTTTTCAAAACAACTTCAACATTTTGGTGGAATGAAACATAATGTGCATGACATGAGCATGGGGTTGTCAAATTCACAGTCATAATTATATTCTAGTTGACAAATACATTAAAGATTAAAACTTTCACCTTGATTTTAATAAATATTATTATAGAAATTTCCCAGCTTATGACTAGTATTTTACTGTAACTTCTTAATGATTGATTAAAAAATGGTTTAGTTTTCAAATGTTTTTGTTTGATTATGTTGTGGATTTTGATCCATTGTAAATAACTTTAATATTTGTTGTGTGCTACCCTATCCAAAGATCTACATTCATCGTTGTCAACAAAATAAAACATGTCACAATAATCTTGCTAAAAAAGCACACACACACATGTCATCAAAAGCACTATGCATTCTATAATAGAAAATATGTGCCTTACATCATTAACATTATGTATCAAAACCAAACTTTGAACAAAACACCCAACACATAGTGAAGGATATTCAACTTTTAAAAAAAAGAGTATTTCATTTCTACCGGCAACATAATATCTTCAAGAATCAAATGTGTTAAACCATTTTCACACTAGGATTATGCTAAAACTTGCTTGCAAATGTCTTGAACTATGAGACATTCACATTAATCCTAATAGTTGTGTGTTACCTTATCTAAGCACCTACATACATAAATGTCAACAATAATGTCAATAAATGTTAACACAATAGAACATGTCACAACCCTTTCAAAAACCATTGGCATGATTTTTTTGAAGAATTGTGTTGTATAATAGTCATTATTGATTATTCTTGAGTTGTTAATGACATAATGACAACAAATTCCCTTGGTCACAACTCACCTAAAACAAGTTGCATAGGGTTTTAATTGAAAAAAACATTACATGGTACCAAGTTGAAATGATAGTTGCATCAAGATATAACTAACACCAACCTTTCATCCAATTGACATGGCAGAGTCATCTACAACTAACATTTACAACTAGGGTGCAGTCATAATCAAACGAGCCAAAAAACATGTTAGGCAACCACCAAAACCTAATAAAAATTGTAATCTTGTAAGATATATTTTTGTGTTGCCACTTTAACACCATGTTAATCATGGAATGTTGTGGTAAATGACTAATATGAGTGTTGAAGAATTCAAAAAAAATATTCAAAAAAAAATATTTTGGGTTTTGGTTTTAGTAAAGGACATTTGAACTTGAACAATAGTTGTATCAAAAGCAGTCAATTTTGTAAATTTTTAAGTTAAAAAATCTCTTATAAAGAAATTTTGATGAGAAAAAAATTGAAATGATGTTAATTGATTATCCACACTCAAAAAGCATTCACAATTTGAAAGTTGTGAAATTTGAAACTTTTAAAAATCAAAAATCTATTGAACATAATTTTAAAATTTCAAAAGTCTTTTACCAAATGTAAACGGAGTGTAATGTACATGACATCTAAAACAAAGTTGTATTTTATGAAACAATAAAATAAATCATTAGATAATTAATATATTTTCATACAATTTGAAATTAAGATAATTTTTCAAAACAAAACGCAAAATTTGGTAGAATCCATATACTTTTTTTTAATTCTTATTTATTCATGAAAAGTTAATACAAAAAATGTGATCCATTGAAAAAATTATATGTATTTTTAATAACATATTACAAAAGATATCATCCCTAAAGTCCTTTCTATGATAAAGTGAAAATGACCACAAAAAGATTATAGTCCTTGAATCCTTCATCACCATTGGTTCATTTGATTGTGATCGCACCCACTAAAATATTTTGTCACATATGCCTACATTGCACAATCTTTAATGACATATTCCTACATGGTATGGCAATTTGTGATTGGTTTTACAACTAAAACGTGTAAACACATATGATGTAATGAGGTGGTTGATAGTCAACTAGGTTGTATCCAAGTGGCAAAAATCAATTCAATAACCAAAATTGGATAACTTGTTAAATGATATACACATGGCAATAAACAATAATTTAGAAAGTAAATTTCTATATTGATATTTTCATAAATACATTTTTAGCTTAGCTAACATGTATATTCATGCCATAAATTTGTCCAACAATTGAACCATGGATTATTTATTAAATGGTGTACACATGGTCATTGATAGTAAGTTAACAAATTTTTTATTATAATTTTTTTTTTTTTTTGTAATTATATTGTGGATTGGTTATGATGTATCCACATGGTGAAAATCCATTTGATAATTAAACAAATATTTATATGTTGAATAGTGAACACGTGGTAGTGAATAATAAAATTGAAGATATTATGATTATCATGTTGGAAACCAATATTTTGTCACATGGCATTGTTAAGTATTTCAATATTTGAAATAAATATTTGATGCCATCTACATGCAACTACATGGGAAACATATGTGGGATTATGGTAATCACATAATATGCCAATAATGTAATTACATATGTGAGAATGGTTTGTGAATGGAGCTTTGAACTTGTAGCTTAAAACTTACTACAATTTTAATCCACCTACATGGATGAATGTGTCCATAGATGAATGTCATTTATGAATTGGATTAAATAAATAAATCATTATATGAAATTCATCCATGATTGGAAGATAAATAAATAAAAATTTGGTTATATCCATCTTCATTTGTTGTGCAAGTATCAATATGTCAAACTTGAATTATTATTTAATAATGATGGATAATGTGACTATATTGGAAAATATGATGATGGGACCAAAATAATTTTACAAATTTTGTTTAAAAAATCATTTCATCAACAATGTTAAGCAATTAAAAAATGTTGTCATGGGATGAGTGTTAACCCCCGCCCCCCATTGTTCTCAACAACATTATATATGTATTATGTGAAAAATTAAGGCACATTGAAAATTAATAATATTTTAAAAACCACATTGTCGTATGTGATAATAGGTTATTTGAAGGAAGCTAATTAAGGTGTTTGAAACTAAATTTTAGTTTATTTCAAAAACCCATTAAAGTAATTTTAAAATATCTTATGCATTCAAAACCCATCATTGTCAACAACATTAGTTAGATTTGATGAAAGTTGTGGCACCCTCAAATTAAAAGAATGAAAAAGTTCCCCATTGTTGTCCACAATGTTTATAAATATGTTTGAAGAAAGTTGTGGCATCCTTGGAAAGGAAAAAAAAACCCCCATTGTCGTCAACGACACTAGGTCAATTTGCTCCCAAAAAAGAAAAAAAAACAAATTTTTTTTTTTAATTTATTTAAAAAACAATGACCACATGGTGGATGTTAGCATGATAATAGTATTATAGTTAAGACATTGAAAAAATTGTCATTTTAAACCATAACCATCAAATATGTTTATAATGGAATTTACAATATATTACTCAACAAATGTTATATCATATATGATTAAATTGTGTTTCATGAAACTCTAGTTAATTAAAACTAAGGGGAAAAAATTCATTGATAAGAACTTAATGATAAAATAAAACATTCATCCATAATTTTGATGGAAATTTTATATATTAAAAACATGTAAATTCAATTAATTTATTTCATCCATCATTAGATGAATGAAAAAAATCATTCATCCATAATGAAGATGAATGCTTACATTCATCCTCATGTTTGATTTTAGGTTTACCTATATAACATTCATTTTGTGGTTAAATTTTTGGGTTTCACTTGCATGTGTTTAGGGGAAAAGACATTTTACCATCCCAAGTTCCAACTTTAGGTTCTAGGTTAGGCTCTAAGCTCATGCAATAACTTGCCTCCTACATATGCACTTGAAATAATTACAAGGTTCATGTTACATGTGAATACATTAATTGATTATAATTTTTTACTATAGTAGTCACAAGGTAGTGATATAAATGCAACCCCACTACTTGCAAGGTAGTATACATATGTAACACCACTAATGACAATTGCAAGGAAAACTAATTAAATTACATTTGTAGCTACAAAAACTAAAGCATGCAGATTTCAAGAATGTAATTATAATGATGCAAAACATGATGGGCTTATGATGTAAACCTACATTACTCAAACATACTCACAAGGTGATAATTTCCCATTTATTTTTCATTCAAGTATAGATTCAACAAAGAGATGGGAATAATAAGAAAGCTCACCCATGTAAACATGATATGACATATATGTAATAAAAGTTCATTTGACGCACCCCCAAACTCCTTGAAAGATTCAAATGCAAGTCCAAAGGTGAAAACAATAGAAGAAGAAATAGTCGAGGTATGTTCCTTAACTCGTAGCATTTCGGGGGTAAAAAGGGTGTGCCGGAGTTCCGAGAAGGGGATTAGGAAGAAAAATAAGCCGATCAACTATTTGTATGGACCTACACAAACAAGAGAACAAGTTGGTTAGTGTGTAATTGAAGCACTTTTGGTGCACAAATGAGCCACGGGCATACACGGACTCACAAGATTCATCACGGCCTGGATTTGGGGGAAGCCATCACCTTCCCCCTTATATTATTCTTTGTGATTGGCCACATGGGTTGTATTCAAATGTCATTTTGTCTTGGAATTCCTAAGTTGGAAGTCCCAAAATTCCTAAAATTGGGACTCCTGGCATTTTCTAAAAACATGTCGCACACCACCTACACGCACTTATTTCAGGGAAATTCCCAACTTTTAGTGGGTGGGAGTCAAATTAACACTTTGACTCCCAACCCTTCTTTTGGCCATAACTTATGTTTTAAGTATTCAAGTGGGTTATGCGAGCCCATTTTAGACATCTAAGTTTCAAGAGTTTTCCAATGGTGTAATGAACTTTTAATGAATTTTGACCCCTGAAATACCTCTTTGAAGATTTAGGACTCCATAGGGATTCCAACTCCCAAAGTGGGAATCCACTGGGGAGTGTGTGAATTCATTCCTTCACATTCTCGAGAGTGCAAATGTAATTCCTGGGTTGCACTTTTGGCCTACACCTTTCTATGCCTTTGCCTTAGTCGTGAACCTAAGGTTAAGGTCATGACATTAATACCACCAACACATTAAACAAGGTACAGATTGAACCCTAATTATGTTACAGCAGTCAAACATGACATTAACAAATTATTAACAGTTGGATTCATTCAACCAATAGAGGAGGTTACATGGTTATCACCCACAATGGTAGTGCCTAAAAAGAATGGAAAATTGAGAATTTGTGTGGATTTCAAAAAGTTGAATAAATTAACCCAAAAAAATCTTTATCCTTTGCCATTTTCTAATGAGGTACTAAACATTGTAGTAGGGTATAAGCCTATTCATTTTTAAATGGATATTCAAAGTACCATCTGATTTTTATAACCCCTAAGGATAGATACAAAACAACTTTTGTAACAAATTGGGGAGTTTTTGTTTGAATAGTGATGCCATTTGGTCCAAAAAATGGGCCACCAACTTTTTAAAGAATAGTTAATAGAACCTTCAAAGACTAGTTCATGAAGATATTTTTGGATGATTTCATAGTTTATAATGATATGGGGAGTCATTTAATGAAGCTCACACTTTGCTTTCAAAATTGCAGAGAATATAAAATTAGTCTCAATTCAGATAAATGTGCATTTGTGGTATTTTCAAAACTGATTTTAGGGTTCATACTTTCCAAGGAAAGAAAAATACCAAACCCTAAGAAGGTTCAGGCAATAATGAATATGCCAATATTTACAAACCCGTAGCAAATTCAAGTCTTTAATGGTATGGCTCAATTTTATAGATGTTTCATCAAAAAAATTGCCTTCATCATGGCATTAATCACCAAGTTGACCAAGAAAACGAAACCCTTTATTTGGACAATAGAATGCCAAGAAGCTTGGGATCAGATTAAGCAAAAATACATGGAAGCACTAATTCTAATACCTCCAAAATTGGCAATTGGAGTTTCATGTGCACACAAATGCATCATTGTTGGTAGTAGGTGTAATGGTGGCACAAAACCCAACTAGTAAGTATGATCAACCTATAGTATATGACTATAAACTGTTCAATAAAACATAACAAAATTATATTACTATAGGAAAAAAAAACCTTAGTTATGGTTTAAATTTTGCATAAGTTTAAACATTTTTTGTTGTGAAACAAATTTGTGTTTCATGTAGACCATATGGCTTTGGTGTACTTGGTCAACAAACCATAGGTGTTGGGAAGGATAACAAGATGGTTGCTATTATTCTTGGAGTATGAGTTCACAATAGTTTACAAACTTGGTAGAACACACGTAATTGTTGATGTTTTATCCAGATTGCTAGATAGTTCCGAACCATTGGGTGTCCCAAATCAGATGATGGATGTGTCGTTATTTTTTGTAAAACTTACATGGATGCAAGAAGTGAAAACCTATTTAGAGACAAATTAGATGCTAAAAACTCTAAACCTAGCTCAGAAACAAAAGTTGGCTAGAAAGGTAAAACCCTTTATTCTAAAAGAGGGAATTATGTACAGAATGGGACAAGACAACAAAATGCATAGATGTTTGATCACCTCAAAAACACATATTATTATAAAGGAACTACATGAAGGAGTGGCAAAAAGGACATTTTGCTGCATATATTACTACAAAGAAAATTTTAGATGTAGGATATTAGTGGCCAACTTTATTTAAGGATACTCATGATTTTTTGCAAAAGTTGTGATAGCTATTAAAAATAAAAAGTCTGGCCAAATTGGTAACAACATTTCTAAAGGAACCTTTTATGAAGTGGGGTCTAAATATATTTTAGTAATTACAAATTATGCAACCAAGTGGGTAGAGGCAAAGGCACTCAGATTCAATATCGTAGTAATTATCACTACTAAAAATCTTGTCATTTGCAACCAGTCACTATGCAACTGGCATGCAACTGGCTGTCGTTTGTAACTATTTTGGTCATGTTTGCAACTACAAATTTGGTATTGTATAATTTTTGGGCCATACGGTTGTGTGTGCAACTAACATGCAACTAAATGTGTACAACATGGACATGTGTCATAAAAATAATGGCCTAAACTTATACATACTTAAA
>Ga0209611_10006275_pt1 | contig 19553 bp, 19 predicted proteins | sample S1TSphgellanicum_3_FD_187693 | JGI IMG/M metagenome (GOLD analysis project Ga0209611, IMG submission 187693) | Host-associated microbial communities from peat moss isolated from Minnesota, USA - S1T2_Fc - Sphagnum magellanicum MG (SPAdes) (version 2) | ecosystem: Host-associated > Plants > Peat... | reverse complement strand
CGATCGAGCGCAGGCCGACTTCCAGCTCTTGGTCCACGAGCGACCACCCTTGGCCGCGCACTTTGATGACGGCGGCGCGCAGGGCCGCGCCGTCGGTAACCGTATGGGGCGTGAGCGGCGCGCGCGCCGTGCGGGCGAGATACGCGTCGAGTTCCGCATCGCCGAGCCCCGCGAGCAGGACACGCCCCATCGAGGTCGCGTACGCGGGCAAACGGGTGCCGATGCCGAGGTTGATGCTCATGATGCGGCTGGTCGGCACGCGCAAAACGTAGACGATCTCGTCGCCATCGAGCACGCTGGCCGAGCACGACTCGCGGACCTGGGCCACGAGTTCTTCCATGATCGGTTCGGCGTATTCCCAGACGTCGAGCGAACTGAGATACGAATATCCGAGGTCGAGAATCTTTGGGGTCAGCCGGAAGAGCCGGCCGTCGGCCCGGACGTAGCCGAGGTGCTGCAAGGTCAGCAATACGCGCCGGGCGCTCGCCCGCGTGGTCGACGCGCGCTCGGCGACCTCCGAGAGGGTCATGGCGCCGTGTTTGCCGCCGAACGCCCGAATCACGGAAAGCCCGCGCGCGAACGATCGAACGAAAGAATCCGAATCGCGCTCGGTCGACACCATGAGCGAAGGTTCGTTCGCTTGGCGAACGAACCTTCCGCTCTGCGAATTTTAGGCGGCCGGCGCTCAGCTGCCGGCTGAGATTTCCCGAGCGAGCCGATCCGCGTGATACACCTGGCGCAAGCCGGCCAGCAATGCCCGGCTGTCGACGGCCACCGCGCGATTGACCGACGGCTGATAGCCGAACGACCCGCCCAGCGAGAAGATGTTCCCGTCGAAAATCAAGCCGATCAGGTTGCCGTTGCGGTCGATGACCGGGCTGCCCGAGTTGCCGCCGATGATGTCGTTGGTCGTGGCGAAGTTCATCGGCATTGCGGCATCGAGCGACGTTTCGGCGGCCAGCCACGTCGGCGGCAACTCGTAGGGCGAGCTGCCGGTCGCGCGCGCGAAGAGGCCGCCGATCGTCGTGTACGGGATCACGGCGTTTCCGTTAGCGTCGGTAAAGCCCTTAACGGTCCCGTAGCTCAAGCGCAGGGTGAAGGTCGCGTCGGGATACGTGCTGGTGCCGTAGATCGCGAATCGCGCGCGCGAGATCTCTTCGCCGAGGTGCGTCTCGGGCGCGGTAACTTCGTCTTCGTACAGTTTGCGCATTTCGCGCGCTTCGGGATCGATGCTCGCGACGAAACGGATCATCGAATCGTCGGAGGCGGCGATCGCGGGCGCACCGCCGTCGTAGAGGGCCTTGCGAACCGCGGGGTCGGCCAGCTTCGTCCCGGCGATCAGATCGTGCGCCCACTGCGCGGGCGACTTCTTCCCCAGCACTTTTTTCACGAACGGGTCGTCGGTGCCGAGATCTTCGCGCATCTTCTTGGCCCAGAAGTTCATCGTCAGCTCTTCGGGGCCGGTGAAGATCGGAATCGGCGCCAGGAGCTCTTGCGGCAGCGTGACGAGCGCCGCGTCGGTGTACTGCGGCAAGCGCGTCCCGTTGGGCTTGGCCTTCTCGACCGGCAGGCGGACGAGGGTGCGGGCCCAGCCGAAGAGCTGCGAATACGGTCCGCCGGCGATGTAGGCGTAACGATACGAGAGTTCCGCCTTCTTTTGCTCGACGGCTGCCAGCTTATCGAAATCGGCGCCCGCGGTTTTCTCGAGGTCCGGGCGCTTCGCGATCTCCGCCCGCAGCGCCGTCTCTTCGGCGACTTTGGTCGCGAAGAACGACGGGTCTTGCAAGGCCTGCTGTTCGCCGAACGTCGCTTTGTAATAATTCTCGATGAAGAAGAGCGTCTCGTTGGTTTCGCGCGTTTGTTCCGCGCCTTCGGTCTGGTACTGTTCGAGTAGTCCGCGCAGTTCCGAAATCTGCGGCAAGGTCCGCGGGTTTTGAATATCGCGAATGTACGCGAGTTGCGAGACCGTCAAGAGGCGCTGCGTCGAGCCGGGATTGCCGGACACGAAAGCCAAGTCGCCCGCCTTCGAGCCGTTCTTGCTCCAATGAAGATAGTCGGGCGTGGCCGCGGGCGCGTTGTTCTCGTACGCGCGCAGGAACGAAACGTCGTAATCGTAGCGCGGGAAGTTGAAGTTGTCGGGATCGCCGCCGAACTGCGCGACGCCGAACTCCGGCGCGAAGGCGAGCCGCACGTCGATGAAGCGATGATAGTGATAGAGCTTGTAGATCCCGCCGTGGTAAAGCGACACGACGTCGCAGCGGATCGCTTCGCTCTTGCCGCAACTGCCGGTCAATTCGGCTTCGACGGCCTGCCGGGCGTCGATCAGCGCGCGGCCCGCCTTGCCGGCCGTCGCCGCGTTGTAACGGTCGGTCACGTCGTCGATCGCGTCCAGCCGGTCGAGTTCGAAACCGGGGCATTTGACTTCGTCTTCCGCCCGCTTCGCGTAGAACCCGGTCTGCACGAAGTTCTGCGTTTGCGTCGAGAGCTGCTCGACGCACTCGACCGCGCAATGGTGGTTGGTCATCACGAGGCCGGTCGGGGAAACGAACGAGGCCGAACACCCGCCCGCGATGCGAACGCTGCTCTTGCGCACGTGGTCGAGCCACGCTTGGGTGGGCGAGAACTTGTAGGCCGCGGCCACCTTGGCCGAGGGGAACGCGTCGAAGGTCCACATGCCTTCGTCGGCGCGGGCGGCCGTCGCCGAACCCAGGATAGCGCTCGCGATGACGGCGGCAGCAAAATTTTTCACGCGCCCTTGTTGCGCCCCACAGCCACGGAATCCCGTTGGATCACGCGAGGACTAACGGATGTCCGGCGAGGAGGGCGAGGGCACGAAGCATTCGGCGGTGGCTAGTTCGTCGCCGATGACGATGCGAAATTGTGTGCCGGGCGCTAACGTCACTTCCTTGCCGCGGTGAAGCGCGTTGTAGCCCGTGACCGCGATGCCGACGCCCGGCACGAACCCGAGCGCGCCGTTGAGATTGCGCGACGCGCCTTCGACGACGCTTTCGGCGAGTTGGGGGTCGGCCATGACCTGCACGTGCGTGCCGTCGGCCATGGCGAGGTAGCGCGGCTCAACCACGAGCCGGCCGGCCTGCCCGGCACCGTGCGCGTGGTCCGCGTACGCGACGACGCCGTAGCCGCGGGTTCCGGGCGGAATGGCCGGCAGATCGCGTTGGGCCGGAACACGCTCGATCAGCTTGAACGTGAATGAATCGCCGGCCGTCGCCGTCGCGCTATCGAGTTTCGTGATCAGGGCCGCCTCCGCGACGGGGCAGCGCGGCACGTCGGCGCGCGCCGGCGTCGTCAGCGCCGCGCCGAAGAGCGTGCCGAATAACCCGCCGAGCGCGACGGGTAGGCTGTGGCGCATCATGCCCGCAGCGCGTCCAAAGCGTCGAAAAACGCGTCGATCTCTTCGTCGCGCGTGTAGAAGTGGGGGCTGACCCGGATCCCGCAGCCCGGGCGGTAATCGACGAAAACGCGGCGGCGGTTCAATTCCGCTGCGACGGGTCCGGCGCCGGGAAAGTCGATGCCGATCCAGCCCGTGCGGCGCGCCGGGTCGAGCGGTGTTGGCACGGTTAGCCCGCGCTCGAGCGCGCGGTCGGCGATCGCGGTCGTCAAGCGCACGTTGTGCGCCCGGATCGCCGGCACGCCGACCTCCAGAATAGCATCGTGGCCGGGCCGCGCCGCGAGGTAGCCGGGGACCGTGGGCGTTCCGGTGTTCCAGCGATGCGCGCCCGTCGCTAGGCGGATCGGCGCGGGCTCGAACGCGAACGGCTCGGCGTGGCCCATCCAGCCCGTGATCGCGGGCGCGAGGCTCGGCCGTAGGCCGGGCCGCACGTAGATGAACCCGCAGCCCGGCCCGCCGCATAGCCATTTATGGCTTCCGCCCACGACGACGTCGAGCCCCAGCGCCCCGGCATCGTAGGGGTAGACTCCCGTGGTCTGATAGGCATCCAGGATGAAGAGGGCGCCGGTTTCCCGGCAGCGCGCGGCCACTGCCTCCGCATCGACGAGCGCTCCCGAGATGTAGGCGGCGTGGGAGAGCACCACGGCGGCGGTCCGCTCGCCGATCGCGCTGCAGATCCGGTCGGTCGACATCGAGCGCCCGTCGTCAGACGGCACCTCGACCAGGCGGGCGCCGAAGCGCCGCCACGCGTCCCAAACGTAGGTAACGGTCGGAAACTGCAGCGCCTCGACCACGACTTCATCGCGGCCGGCCCGGAAATCCAGGGCCGAAGCCAGCGCCGCCATCGCGAGCGAAACGTTCGGGACGAGCGAAACCGTGCCCGGCTCGGCGTTGAATATCCGGCCGAGGTTGTCCGCGACGGCGGCGACCTCGTTCAGCCAGGCGTCCCAGGCCTCAGGTCCGTTCTGGGACCAGGCGCGCCAGTAGGCGGCGAGCGCGTCCGCGGCGCCAAGGGGGGCGGCGCCCATCGAGTGCGATACGAGATAGGTCGCATTCGCGAGCGTCGGAAAGCGTTCGCGAAGCCGGGGGGCGGTGAGGGTCGCCATCGCCCGGAGCCTTTCGACAGCGCCCCGCTTGCCCCGCCTTGAGACTTTCCAGCATGATTTCGAAGCTCGAATGCTTTAAGGTAGGGAGATGAAGAGCCGACGAATCGACGCCCGCGTCGAGTTAGAGTTCCTCCGTGCCACTGAGGCGGCCGCCATCGTCTCGGGCAAACTCGTGGGTCGAGGCGACAAGAACGGCGTCGACCAGGCGGCCGTCGATGCGATGCGCGGGGTCCTCGGCGAGGTCGACATCGACGGCGTGGTCGTGATCGGCGAGGGCGAGAAAGACGAAGCGCCGATGCTCTACATCGGCGAGCACGTCGGCACGGGCGACGGTCCGAAGATGGACGTTGCCGTCGACCCGATCGACGGCACGACGCTCGCGGCCAAAGGCGGGCACGGCGCGATTTCGGTCGTGGCCGCGGCCGAGCGCGGCTCGCTCTTCCACACGCACATCGCATATATGGACAAGATCATCGTCGGTAAGGCAGCCAAGGGGGTCATCTCGATCGACGCATCGGTCGAGGAGAACGTGCGGGCCGTCGCCGCCGCGCTGGGCCGGCCGGTCAACGAGATCACCGTCGCGATTCTCGAGCGGCCCCGCAACGACGACTACGTGCGGCAACTGCGCGAGATCGGCGCCCGGGTGCGCCTCTTCGGCGACGGCGACATCGCCAACGGCATCATCGCCGCGCTCGAGGAGCGCAGCCGCATCGACATCCTGATGGGCATCGGCGGCGCCACCGAAGGCGTGGTGGCCGCCTGCGCGATCAAGTGTTTGGGCGGCGACATGCAGGGGCGCCTCTGGGTGCGCGACAGCGAGGCGTCGATTCCGGCCGAAGAGGGAATCGATCCCGATAAGGTGTTGACGCTCGACGACCTCTGCCGCTCGGACCTCGCGATGCTTGCCGCCACCGGCGTGACCGACGGCGAACTCTTGCAGGGCGTTAGTTACGTTCGCGGGAGCGCGTACACTCAATCGATCATCATCTCTTCGCTGACCGACACGATGCGGATGGTCGAGGGCAAGCACGACCTGAAATCGTTCGTTAACCTCTCAAACGTCAATGGACTTACTGTAACGACTCTCCTCAAGGAGCACGCAACGTCATGAGCAGCCAATTGGCCGCGGTCGCGAAAGCGCTGGTTGCCCCCGGAAAGGGAATCCTCGCCGCCGATGAGAGCACCGGCACGGCGAACAAGCGCTTCGCCGCCCTCAACATCCCCGAGACCGAAGAATTGCGGCGCAACTACCGCGATCTACTCTTCACCGCGCCCTCGTTCGGGTCGTATTTCAGCGGCGTTATCCTCTATGACGAAACGATCCGGCAGAACGGTCGCGACGGGCGTACGTTCGTCGACGTCCTCGAGACGGCGGGATCGTTCCCCGGCATCAAACTCGATACCGGCCCGCAGCAACTGGCGCTCGCCAACCCGGGCGAGAAGATTACCGAAGGGCTCGATGGCCTGGCCAAGCGCGTCGACGAGTACGTGAAGCTCGGCGCGAAATTCGCGAAGTGGCGCGCCGTCATCACGATCGACGAAGCGCACGGCAGCCCGAGCGACGCCTGTCTCCATGCCAACGCCGGCGCGCTGGCGCGCTACGCGGCGATCTGCCAGGCCGGCGGGCTCGTGCCGATCGTCGAGCCCGAGGTGTTGATGGACGGCGACCTCGCCACGCAGTCGCTCGAGACGAGCCTCGCCGTGCACGAGCGAACCTTGCACCACGTCTTCAACGAACTGCACCGTGCCAACGTCGTGTACGAGGAGATGATCCTCAAGCCGAGCATGGTGATTCCCGGTCAGAAATCCGGCCAGACCGCGAGCGTGCGCGACGTCGCCCAGGCGACCCTGACGACGTTGTTGCGCTACGTTCCGGCCGCGGTCGCCGGCATCGCATTTCTCTCGGGCGGGCAGGGCAACGAGGAAGCGACGGCCCACCTCAACGAGATCAACGTTCTGGGCAAGGGTGCGAACGCTCCGTGGCCGCTGACGTTCTCCTACGGCCGAGCGCTACAGCAACCGGCGCTCCATCTCTGGCTCGGCGACGATGCGAAAGTCGAAGCCGCGCAGGCGGCGCTCTCGCATCGCGGACTATTGAACTCGCTGGCCGCGCAGGGCAAGTGGTCGCCGGATCTGGAGAAGCAGCGCGATCTCGTCGCGACGAGATGAAACCGAAATGGGGTAGCACGTGCGCATGCGACCCCGTTTCGAATTCATCCTTCACTCGATAAGCGAGGCCGAGCTCGAGCGCGGCGTCGATCCGACGCTCGCGTTGCTCGGCTCGCAAGGTTGGGAAATCCGCGCGATGTCCGCGGTTCCCGGCGGCGTTATGCTCGCGTTGCAGCGACCGCTCGATGAAGAACCGCCGCTGCCCGACGCCCTGGCGCTCTCCCAAACGTTGGCTCAGCCGCTGGTCGCGCCCGTCGAGTAGTTCAGAGGTGCGTCGCGGCGCGCTCGCGCTTGCGAAGTTCGGCCGCCTGGAAGGCCGACTCGACGTCGGATCGGATGCGTTCGAGCAAATCGCGCGCGGCGGCCGATGCGATGAAGTGACCGACCGCGAAATCGAAGGCGGCTCCGGCGATTCCCAGCGGCGGCGTGTACTGACCGTGGATCGCCAAATCGAACGACTCGTAGTCCTCACCTTCGACCCGCAACTCGCCCTCGAACGCGGGATACGAATCGACGTGATCGGCCGGAGTCCAGGTGAGCCGGTAACTCGGCGCGAGCAGGCCGGGCTCGTGACGCGCGGCAAGCGTGGCGATGACTCTTGCTTCGAACACGAGCGGTTCTGAACGCCCCGGCAGGTGGAGCGAGAGCCGCAACGGCACGTGAGCGTTCCCATCGCCATCGGCGAAATGGGCGAAGAAGCGGTCGATCTGGTTCGCCGCCTGCGCCAGCGGACAAGCGATCGTCGTCTTCTCGAGCAGTTCGGTCATGGGACCCTCCGATTACGTGCGTCTCGCGTAACGCTAGCGGGGTCGAGTGCATTCGGTGTGAAGTTCGGCGGTTCTGCGGATCTTCACAAAGCGCCTGACCTTGACGTCCCGCCGGGGGAACCGAGGTATCGGCCCGAGGAGAGCCGCGGGAGTCCGCGGCCGGAAGGCCGGGGCGGCGAAGCCGGCCGCAATCCTGGGAGCTCGTGGGACGTGTCACGACGGTCAAGGATCTGAAAAAGAAAGAGGACCCGATTGCTCGGATCCTCTTCGGTGCGTGCGTTCCTAAGCGTTAGCGGTAGGATTGCTGCGGGCGGAAGCAGTCTCGGCAGTAGACCGGCTTGTCGCCGCGCGGTTTGAACGGCACTTCGGCCGTCTTGCCGCACGTGCTGCAAATCGCCTGGAACATTTCGCGTTCCGTGCGTCCGCCGGCCGAATAGCCGCCGCTGCGGCCGCCGCCGCCGCCCTCACCGCGTTGCGCTTTGCGCGCCGCACGGCAATCCGGGCATCGGCTCGGCTTGTTGGTAAAGCCCTTTGAAGCGAAAAATTCTTGTTCGCTCGCGCTGAAATTAAAGGGCGCGCTGCAGTCGACGCAGCTCAGCTTCTCGTCAGTGTACATAGTTTCTCCAAGCGTCGGGGTTTGTGGAGACGCGCGATGTTCCTGAATCGAGAAGCGTGAGACGCGGGATTACGGGGACACGAAACGCTCGTTGTCCGGACGCGGCGACGCCGCCGGCCGTCCAGACCATGCTATGAGATACCACGAGACGACCGATGGTTGCAAGTGGTTCCCTCCCATGTTCCATCGCGGACGGCAACCGTTTTCGCAGGCTGGCCACCGCTCGCCCCCTGACACCGGGTGCTCCCTTGATTCCTGCCGTTCGCCCGGGGCGGCCGCCCTTTACGGGTTTACTCCAAAGACGGGCCCGTTTCGTCAGCCATCGCCAGCCATGGCCGCCCAGCCGGTCGGCAAACGGTCTGCACCGAGTCGGTCCGTAAACGATCCGCACCGACTCGGTCGGTAAACGGTCCGCGCCGAGTCGGTCGGCAAACGGTCCGTAACGCGGACTCGGTCGGCAAACGGTCCGCGTCGACTCGGTCGGCAAACGGTCCGCGCCGACTCGGTCGGCAACGGAGCACGTCGACGGGGCCTGTAGCGATAGGCTTAGTTGCGACTTTGCTCGCGTCCGGAAACGTGCAGCGCGATGCAATCCGTCGAACGCCGCGCCCCGGGCGATTTAGGAGTTGCGGTCCTTGCGACTTTAGGAATTGCTGCTAAGAATCTTGTTTAGTCGGAGCTAACAAGGGTTCTTCTAAATCTTGCAATCGAGAACGCAAAATAAGAGGCAATTTGTCCGCGGTGTGTGAATAAGCGTGGATATGCAAACACGTGCAAGATTCAAAGTGACCTCCTTCACGATGCAGCCGAAAGTCTTCAAGACGCTCAAGGCTGCCGCCGAAAGCCACGACGTTCCGATGAGCGGGTTAGTCAATCTCGCGGTGAGCAAGCTCCTCGACGACAAATCTCCCAGGCAGATCGAGTTGCTGCTCAAACGCGAGGGGGTCGGCCGCCGCTGGCAGCGCGGCGAGTAACTCCGCCCGCCGAGCGAGTGCGTTTCCCTTCCGAGGGTCGCGCACTCTGAGAACTTTCCCAGACAGGACCGCTTCCGTGGTGCGACGCGCTTCGGGAGCGTTGCCGTCCCCTCCATTTTCGAGCAAGCGCATAAAGGGTTAATCTGATCTCAGTGCTGCGCCGGTTCTATGATCCGGGCGCTATTTGTCATAGTCGTAGCGCACACCAATAAATAAGAGTAGGATCTAGTCAACTTAAGAGTTTATTGAGTGATGAAGTTTCAGAGCTTCGGCACGCGCGCTTGTTGCCCAAACGACGGAGCGATTCGCCTACCTGGCGGGACGGCTCGCCGGGGCCTCACTTGCCACGTGCCAGGCGACCAACCTCGGCCGGCGTTCTCAGAAAGAATGAAGCTCGTGCTTATCGCGCGTCGCCGAGTGCCTGGGCGCCGCGGCCGTTTAGGCGCACCGCGAAGCGCAGGGCCTTCGCGCCGTCAATTTCCGGCCTGCTCGTGACGATCCGTCGCGCAACGGACGCTGATGCGGGACTGCTGGCCGAACACCGGGCCGCGGTCTGGGTGGAAACCGAACACTGGAGCGATGCGGAACTTCAGACGCAGATTCCGGTCTGGCGCGATTTCTTTATCCGTTGCATGCGGGACGATTTGTATGCAGCCTTCATCGCCGAGGAAGCCGGAACCGCGATCGGCAGCGGGGGCCTCCTCGTCTACCTGACGATTCCGCGCCCGGGTTTTGCATCGGATCGTGGGGGACGCGTGCAGTCCGTGTATGTCGCGCCTCCCGCGCGACGTCGCGGCGTCGCGCGCGCGATCGTGCAACACATCGTCGACCTCGCGCGCCGCAAGCAGCTGACGTCGCTGGTTCTCCATCCCACGGAAAACGCGCGCCCGCTCTATGCGGATTTTGGGTTCGAACCGGCCGATGAAATGATGCTGCGGCCGCTCGGCGACTGAGTGGCTTCCGCTCGCCCTCTGGGCCAATGCGTGTACGTTAGGACGCCGCGTCGGCCTCGGGCGGCGCGGCTCTCGGCGGCGAACATCCGTCGGCAGCGGAGAGCGGCGGCGTGTAGACGGTGGGGCGCGTCTCGGTCGTGCCGAATTCGAGCGGGTAGGATGAGCCGCCGTCGGTCATCGTCCGCGTCGTGGATGCGCTGACGGAGTGGGGCGGCATCTGATAAGTCATGAACCAATAGGGTTGCTCGACGCGGGCGCAACCGACTTCCTTGAGCTGGCCATCGACGAAGAACGTGCTGCGCACGGATCCCCCGAGCGGCTTCTCGTAGAGGTAAACGAGTCGCGGAACGTCGGTCGGGTTAACGAGTTTGAACGTAATCTGATGCACGACGCCGTATTCGCCGAAGTCGCGGCCCGAGTCGGCCGGGTCGACGTTCGGCGGACTCGTTTGGCCATACTTCACCGCGACGTCGGGACCGCCGGCCGTGAAGGTCGTCGCGATCTCGCCGTACCCGTCCAGCGTGAAGATGCCGTGCCGGTTATGACCGTCGTACGCGACGCGGGGTCCGTTCAAGTACGTTTCCGGGTGGCCGCCCGCGGGCGAGGCGATCACGGACAGCTTCACCGGTCCACCGGTGAGCGGATAGAGGTCGACGGCACCGGCGACGACTTCGTCCTGGAAGATCAAGTCGTGACGCAAAACGAATGGTACACCGGGCGTTAAGTCGACGAGCACGCCCTCGTTGCGTTGCTCGAAGAGCGGCAGTTCTTTCGAAACCGTGTGGCCGACGCTCATCGCGTCGAGATCCGGACCGGCTGAAGATTGCGTGATCGCGACCCGCGAAGGAACGGCGACGGTCAAGACGACGTCGACGTCGCGCGGCAAGCCGATGTCGCTGTGATAATAATAGAGCCGCACGGCGCGGCCCGGGTCGACGCGGCCTCGAAAGACGAGGCCTTCGCTGCGCAGATATTCCGGATCGTCGCTGAGGAACAGCACCGACGGCGTCACCGGTGCGATGGCTTCGTTCGCGATGACGACTTGCGTGAAGCCATCGACCGACTCGCTGTCGTTGCCGCCGTCGAGCGTGACGCCGATGGTCAGGGCGGCGCGGGTTCCCGGCGCAACCGGCAGCAGCGGCCAAGGCACGACGGAGCCAAAGTGTATCGATGCGCCGGGGTGGAGCGTTGGGCGAATCTCGCGATCGAGCGCGTTGCAAATCTGCGTGTAGAGAAATTCACCGTCGGCCGGGGAACCGGTGACGCTCAGACCGAGGGTCGGCGGAATCACGCCCGCGACCGGCGTCGCGCTTTGCGGGTCGGCGGTGGCCGCGGGGACTGCCGCCGGGGCGTATACGGTCTGGCCGGCAGCCGCACGCCAAGTCGAGGTCAAGGAGAGCGCGACTATCAGGGTTCCAGCCCATGCGAAACGATTCCGTTCACTAAGCGACGGGTGACCTCGGACCGTACTTCGTTTGATATCGCTGTTGCCGGAACGCACCTCTGGAGTACTGCGGTAAATCCTCGTTTTGGTCCTCTCAAGGGCGCTGAAACTCTTGGCTCGCGAGGCCGTACATCGTGAGGACGGTCGCGAAATGCGATCGAGTCACCCTGAGCTTGTCCGTTCCAAACGATTGGAGAAACTCTTCATGAATGTCACGGTAACGAACCGCCTTGCCTGGACTCCGAAACTCATGGCGCTAGCGCTTGCCGCCTGCTCGGTTAGCGCATTTTCCAACGGCGCGCAAGCATCGACCGATCTGGCGGGCGGAGCCGCGCCGCGTTCGTGCCCTTCGGCGGATCGGCCCGCCTCGATCCTGCGATCGGCAACTCCGGAAATTCCGCCGCTTGCGAAGCTCGAAGGCGCGTCGGGCGACGCGCTCGTGCGCGTCGACTTGAGGCCGGACGGTAAGTTGGAGAGCGCGACGATCGCGCAGTCATCCGGTAACGTGGTCCTCGATCGCGAAGCACTTCGCGTCGCACGGGAGACGGAGTACGGATCGAGCGTCGAAAGCTGCCACGCGCTTTCCGGTTCCTACCTGTACCGCGTGAGTTTCGGCTCCAATACCTGAGGCACGACGAGCTCTCGCCGCTTATATGCCGAAGGAACAGAACTTCGTCTCGACCCACTCTTCGATGCCGTACTTCGAGCCTTCGCGGCCGATGCCCGATTCCTTAACGCCGCCGAACGGCGCCGCTTCGTTCGCGAGCATCACGTTATTGATCCCGACCATGCCGCTCTCGAGTCCCTCGGCGTAGCGCCACGCCCGGGAGAGATCGCGCGTGTAGACGTACGCCGCCAAGCCGTAGGGCGTCGCGTTCGCCTGAGCGATCGCCTCGGCGTCGTCCGCGAACGTGGCGATCCCGGCGACCGGTCCGAACGTCTCCTCGTTGCTCATCAACATGTCGGCGGTTACGTCAGTCATGACCGTCGGTTCGAAGAACGTGCGGCCGAGCGCGCTCGGCCGGCCGCCGATGACCGTCGTCGCGCCACGCCGCCGCGCGTCCTCGACGTGCTCCGCGACCTTCGCGAACGCCGCATCTTCGATCAGCGGCCCGACGTCGATGCCGCTCTCGAGTCCGTTTCCGACGCGCAGCTTCGCAACCGCGGCGCCTAGCTTATCAACGAACGCCTCGCGGATCGCGCCGTGCACGAACACGCGATTGGGGCTGATGCACATCTGTCCGGCGTTGCGGAACTTCGCGCCCATCGCGCCCGCGACGGCAAGGTCGAGATCGGCGTCGGCGCAGACGACGAACGGTGCATTACCGCCGAGTTCGAGCGAGACTTTCTTGACCGTGTTCGCGCACTGCGCCATCAAGAGCTTGCCGACCGCGGTCGATCCGGTGAAGCCGAGCTTGCGGACCGTGGGATTCGAGGTCAGCTCCGCGCCGATGACCGGCGCGTCCTCGGCATTGCCCGTGACGACGTTGAACACGCCGGCCGGGATGCCGGCGGCTTCGGCGAGCGCCGCAAGCGCGAGCGCGGACAGCGGCGTTTGCTCCGCGGGCTTGAGCACGAAAGTGCAACCGGCGGCCAATGCCGGAGCCGCCTTGCGCGTCACCATAGAATGTGGGAAGTTCCAGGGCGTGATCCCGGCGCCGACTCCGATCGGCTGCTTGAGCACGACGTAGCGCTTGCCCGCGGCGCCCGATGGGATGACGTCGCCGTAGACGCGTTTGGCTTCTTCGGCGGCCCATTCGACTTGCGCCGCGCCGGCGCCGATCTCACCGCGCGCTTCGGCCAGCGGTTTGCCCTGCTCGAGCGTCATGATGCGCGCGAGCTCATCGGTGCTCTCGACGATGAGGTCGTACCAGCGCCGCAACAGCTTCGAGCGTTCTTTCGCGAGCAGCGAGCTCCACGCGGGGAACGACGCCGCGGCCGTGTCGATCGCGCGGCGGGTTTCAGCCGCACCGAGCCGCGGAACGCTCGCGAGATGCTCTCCCGTCGCGGGATTGCGGACGTCGAAGGTCCGGCCGGAGTCCGCGGCGATCCACGCGCCGCCGACGTACGCGCGCTCGCGCAGCAAAGGGGAGATCGAAGCGGCCGTCGTCATCGCGAAGCCTCCATCGCCGCGGGTTGCGCGAGCGCGGCGGAGCCGCGATAGAATCCGGGAAAGAGTCCCTGCGGCGCGTGGACCCACGGATGGACGCAGATGCTTTCGAGGGTGATCCGCGCGCCCAAGCGTTCCATGTCGTACTGACAGTTGATGGTGACGCCCGGATAGCGCGCCATCACCTCGTTGAGCCGTTCCTCGTACTCGATCATACCGTCCGAGCCCGGCGCGCCGCGGAGCGACCACGTCATCTCTCCGGCGATCAGCATCGTCCGGTGACCGCGCGCCAGGTGCCCGAGAATTGCTGACTCGACGAACGCGAGCATGCCCTCGACCGAGAACCGGCCGTCCGGAAGATAGGCTTGGGGTGCGGGGACGAACTCGAGCAATTTCCGCCGCGCGAGGTCAATCGGGTCGAAGCCTTCGGCGCGCAGCAAATCGCCGAATCGTTCGGGCGTCGTCGCGTCGTACAGATAGGTGATCGGCGCGCCGCGCGCGGCGTGATGGACGACGAACGGCCGGAACATCCGCCACCACTCGTCGGGACTCGAAAAGTGCGAACAGACGTGACGGGAGCCGCCGGCTTCGGCCGCCGCGTCGATGCGCGTCATCGGCGAAACGCCCGGCGTCGCCGCGCCGGCGTCACCAACGTCGCCGCGCTTGCGCCCAGCCCCGGGCGCGGTGTCCTTCGTTGCTACGGCAGCCGACGACACGAGAATCGAAGCCAGGTCGGCGACCGCGAAGCGTCGCTCACCCCGCACGCCGACGCGGTGACAGGGCAGGTTGCCCGCGTTCGTCCAGCGGCGCAGCGACGTCTTGCTGACGTTCAGATAGCGCGCCGCCTCGTCGATGGTTAGGAGTCGTTCACGGTCCATTCGCAAATTCCATATATCTGGTGGTTAAGAATGCCATGACTTTTATCGGTGGCTTGGAGGATTTCGCCAAACGATGGGGTACCAGCGGGTACCTACGGATAGCTAAGAATAAGTTTGTGCATTAACCACGACGCTCACTAGCCCTGCCGGCCAACGGTAAAATCGCTAAGAGCGCCGTTCGACCCCCGTTCACATCGTCGCGCGCCGGAAGGCGCGCCATTTGAAGAGGAGCGGTTCACATGCAGATTCGCGGTAAAGAAGTCCTCATCCCCACGAGCATGGTCGGCAACTATCCGAACCCGCGCTGGTGGGACGCCGGGCTGGTCCGGCAGTTCGCGGGCGACCAGCTGTCGCCCGATGCGTTCCTGCGCGAGGCACTGGAAGACGTCATCACGGCGCTCGCAAACGATCAAGAAAAAGCCGGGCTCGACATCATCACGGACTGCCGGGTGCAGGGTGACAACTATGCCGAGCAGGCTCTCTACTACTATCATAAGCGGCTCGGGTACGAGATCAAGGGTCCGTACCTCGCCTTCCCGATCTATAGCCGGCTCCACGCCGGGACCGTCTTCCGCGAGGTGCGGCGCCACGGCGAGATCATGGTCGAGCAGACGCGCGCGTTGAAGAACGCGACCGACAAGCCCATCAAGGTTCAGTACACCGGTCCGCAAGTACTCGCGCAAGCGACGAACGATTTGCACTACAAGTCGAGTCGCGATCGCGCGATGGACATCGCGAAGGCGCTCAACGAAGACATCCTCGAGGTCGATGCGCTCGGCGCCGACTTCATCCAGATCGACGAGTTCACGTGGCCCTACGGCTTCGAAGATTGGGCGATCGAAGCGTTCAACCGTACCGTCGAAGGCGTCAAGAACGCCAAAATCATCGTGCACATCTGTTGGGGCAACTGGGGCGGGACGCCGGCCTACGTGGCCGACGGCACGGCGCAAGCGGGTGAAATCTTCGACTTGGCCGAGCGCCGCAGCGCGGGACCGGGCGCGATCGAGTCCGTGATTCCCAAGTCATACGAGGCGAAGGTCGACGTTCTCAACGTCGAGAGCGCGGGCCGCCGCTCCGACGACTTGAGCGGCCTCGATATCGTCAAGCGGTATCCGGTGCCGAAGAACGTCGCGTTTTGGGCCGGCGTCATCGACGTCAAGACGACGATTACCGAAACGACGGAGCAAGTCGCCGAACGCATCCGCGGTCTGCTCAAGTTCGTGCCGCCCGAGCAACTCGGCATCACGACCGACTGCGGACTCGTCATGCTCCAGCGCCACATCGCGCAAACCAAGTTGCACGCCCTGGCGATGGGCGCGCAGAAAGTGCGCGAGGAGCTCAAGACCAACCAGCTGGTCACCGCGTAAGAAGGATCGCTGCGTCCGCGAGCATCGTAGCGAGAGATCGCGCATGCCCGTCCTCACGCTCGAATGCCCCGATTGCGGTCACGTCTTCCGCGGCATGGTGCTCGCCGGCACGAAGCCGCCGGAGATTTGGGTCTGCTCGCACTGCCGCGGTGAAGCGGCCGTGGAGCAGCCCGGAACGCCGCGCCAGATACATCCCTGGGAGAACCCCGACCACGCCGGCTGCGACTGCTGCGGGTAGCGCGCACGCCGCACGACACATCACGCACTGCTGCGCCGCGCGAACTCCGCGCCGGCAAGAGAGAAGGTAAAGGAACGTATCGATGAAGATCCGTGGTGAAGAAGTCATCCTGCCGTCGTCGGCGGTCTCGGCGTTTCCACGACCGCACTGGTTGCAAGGGCGCGTGCTCGGTTCGCTGAACGAGCCCGTGTACCGCAGCCACAACCTGCGCGTCACCTACGAGGACGCCTCGAAGCTCTGCGCGCACGAACAAGAAGAAGCCGGTCTCGACATCCTGTGCGACGGCGCCCAGTACTACGAATGGGAGGCGCCCGGTTTCCAACTCGAGCCGATCTTTCATTTCATCCCGGAGAATCTTGGCGGCTTCACGCCGTACGGACCGCCCGGCGACGGCCAGAAGTACAAGCCGTTCTACAAGGCGATCGTCGCGAGCAAGATCGAGTGGAAGCGGCCGATCTTCGAACCCGTCGTCTACGCGATGCAGAACGCGACGAAGAAGCCCTTCAAGGTCGCGTTCCTCGGGCCCGCGCAGCAGAGCGTCATCGTCGACGACCAGTTTTACAGAGATCCGATCAAGCTCGCCACCGATCTCGCCATCGCGATGAACAAGGAGCTCAAGTACCTCGTCTCGATGGGACTCGAATCGGTCCAGCTCATCGACGTACTGGCGCCCTACACCACCGACACGTGGCAGATGGACGTCCAGGACATCATGTTCGACGGCGTCGACGCAATTAAATTCTGGCACATCTGTTACGGCAGCGTCGACGGCCAGCGCGACGTTCACGACGATCACGCGGCCAATATGATGCCGCTCTTCGCGCGGTCAAAAGCCGACGTCATCCATCTCGAGACGTGCAACAAAGGCTTCTCGGAGCTCGAGTCGCTGAAGAACTTCCCGACCGACAAGATCCTCGGCATCGGCGTCATCGACGCGAAGAACACGATGGTCGAGTCGGTCGACCAGATCGTCGCGTACATCCGCAAGGGTCTCGAGATCGTCCCCGCGGACCGGCTGCTCATCTCGCCCGACTGCGGTCTGGGCTACTTCAGCCGCACGGTGGCCTACGCGAAACTGCGCAACATGGGCGAGGCGGTGCGCCGCGTCCGCGCCGAGCTCGGCGCGAAAGCCCCCGAGCGCGAGCTGGCTCGGGCCTAAAGGGAGACGATACGTGAGCCTGTCCGTAGCGCGGTGGAGCCCCGAGACATCCGAACCCGCACCCCTCGAGCGCCCGGCGCAACTCGCGCTCTATGGGCTGATGGTCAGCATGCGCCTCTTCGAAAAGCGCGTGTTCGACCTCTATCTCGAGAACCTCGGGAAAGGCCCGGCGCACCTCGCGCTCGGACAGGAAGCGATCGCGGCCGGCTTCGGCCACGCGCTCCGCGCGGACGATTATTCGTTCGCGACCTATCGCGGTCACGCCCATCTCCTGGCGCGCGGCGCCGATCAGGGGACGATGATGGGCGAGCTGCTCGGCCGTGCGAACGGCATCCTGCACGGGAAGGGCGGCTCGATGCACCTGGCCGACGCTTCGCGCGGGATGATGGGCTCGAACGCGATCGTCGGCGCGCACTTGCCGATCGCGTGCGGCACGGCGTGGTCGTCGAAGATCCGTAAATCCGGTCAAGTGACGGTCTGTTTCTTCGGCGACGGCACGACGAACATCGGCGCGTTCCACGAAGCGCTCAACCTCGCGGCGGTCTGGAAGCTGCCGGTCGTCTTCGTGTGCGAGAACAACCTCTACATGGAATACACGCCGATCGCCTCGGTGATCGCCGTGAACCATCCCGCCGCCGATCGCGCCGCGTCGTACGGACTCGCCCCGTGGACGATCGACGGCAACGACGTCGAGGCATGCCATAGCGCCGCGACGGCCGCCTACGAGCGCGCGCGTTCCGGCGAGGGCCCGTCGCTCATCGAGGCGCTGACCTATCGCCACGGCGGACATTCGCGGGCCGACCCCGCGACCTACCGTCCCAAGGCGGAAGTCGAGGAATGGCTCAAACGCGATCCGATCGATCGCTATAAGGCCGCGTTGCTCGCCGCGGGCAGCGCCGAAGCGGAACTCGACGACATCGTCGCGCTCGCGCGAGCGGAAGTCGACCGCGCGACGGAGTTCGCCAAGGCGGGCGCACGTCCCGACCCGGACCAAGCGGAGACGAACGTCTTCGCCGATGGAGGCGCGGCGTGGCGCAACTGACGTATCGCGAAGCGGTTGCCGCGGGCATCGCGCAAGAGATGGAGCGGGATCCGACGGTCGTGCTGCTGGGCGAAGACGTGGGGCCGCAAGGCGGCGTCTTCAAAACGACGGTCGGCCTCTTCTCGCGCTTCGGAGCCGATCGCGTGTGGGACACGCCGATCTCCGAACAAGCGATCCTCGGTTCCGCGATGGGCGCGGCGATGACGGGCCTGCGTCCCGTCGCCGAGATCATGTTCTCCGACTTCCTGGCCGTCTGCTGGGACGTCGTCACCAACCAAATCGCGAAGATGCGCTACATGACCGACGGTCAGGTGACCGTGCCGCTCGTGATCAAGACGGGTAACGGCGGCGGGCTGCGCTTCGGCGCGCAACATTCGCAAGCGCTCGAGAACTGGGCGATGGCCGTGCCGGGCCTCAAGGTCGTCGCGCCCGCCACGCCCGCCGACGTGAAGGGCCTGATGGCGGCCGCGATCCGCGATCCCGATCCGGTGCTCTTCTTCGAGGCGAAGTCACTGTACGGCACGAGCGGCGACGTGCCGGAGGGCGAGCACGTCGAGCCGCTCGGCGTCGCGAAGGTCGTGCGCGCGGGGTCCAGCTGTACGCTCGTGGCGCTCGGACCGATGGTGCCGCGCGCGGTCGAAGCGGCCGAGCAACTCGCGGCGCGGGGCATCGACGCGCAGGTGATCGACGTGCGCAGCCTCGTCCCGCTCGACACGCGCACGATCCTAGGCGCGATCTCGCAAACGAGCCGCGCGTTCACGGTCGAGGAAAATCCGCGCCTGTGCGGGTGGGGCGCCGAGATCGCGTCGCTGGCCGGTGAGGAGTGCTTCTACGACCTCGACGGACCGGTCGTGCGCATCACGTCGCCGCACGTGCCGGTGCCGAGCGCCGATACGCTGGAAGACACGGTGCGCCCGTCGGTCGACCGCATCGTGGAGACGGTCGCGCGCGAGATGGCGCGATGACGACCGCTCATGCGGCACCCGCCGCCGTCGACGTCATCCTGCCGCAACTCGGCGAGAGCGTCGACAGCGCGACGATCGAACGCTGGCTGAAGAAGCCCGGCGAGTCCGTCGCGGTCGACGAGCCGCTCTTCGAGATCACCTCCGACAAGGCGACGATGGAAGTCCCCGCGCTCGCGGGCGGCATCGTGCTGGAGATTCTGGTGAACGAGGGAGACGAGGTCGCCGTCGGATCCATCGTCGCCCGCATCGGGAATGGCCACGCCGATGGTGGTCAGCCGCATGGAGCCGATGAAAGCGCACGCACGTCGACTGTGGCCACGAACGGGGCGCGGATCGACGGTGGCGCCGGTGCTGCA
>Ga0209611_10006274_pt1 | contig 19555 bp, 16 predicted proteins | sample S1TSphgellanicum_3_FD_187693 | JGI IMG/M metagenome (GOLD analysis project Ga0209611, IMG submission 187693) | Host-associated microbial communities from peat moss isolated from Minnesota, USA - S1T2_Fc - Sphagnum magellanicum MG (SPAdes) (version 2) | ecosystem: Host-associated > Plants > Peat... | reverse complement strand
GTTGGCAACCTTGTCAACCTTCCTGCCCACGACCTCCTTCCACTTCTCCCCACTGTCCTACATGGTATCAAAGTTCTTAGCCATCTCATCTACTTTATTTTGTAGCATTTCGACTTGGCCAGTAATGGTCACAATCTTAGCTTCCATTGTTGGAGCTAGAATGTTTTTCGCAACCTGCTCCATAGTGACTTGAATAGCATTGTGCACAACCTGTTTTGTCACCACATCGGCCCTAGGGACCATGAGATGGTTGACGATGACTATTACAATAGCTGCCTTACTAGTCTTGGCAGGCTTGAGGTTGTAGCATATACAAAGCGCTTGGAGTTCAGCCACCTACATCTTCATGATCATCAGCGAGTCCTTGTTCCATTCCCATGCTTTAATGTCGAAAATCGTGGCATTCGTCATTAACCAAAACCCTAAACCCCTTTACTGATCCACTACTCAATGTTGCTTGTAACTGCTGCTGCTTGGAAGAATCAAACTAGCGTGAACGAATCTGGATTCCCCGTTCAATTCCAAGCTTCACAACAAACCAAGTAAGTAGGTAATTGAAGCTTGTAATGGGGTTTAAGGTTTTGGTTTATGATGAATGCCACGATTTTCGACACTAAAGCATGGGAATGGAACAAGGACTCGCTGACGATCATAAAGATGCAAGTGACTGAACTCCAAGCGCTCTGTACACGCTACAACCTCAAGCCTGCCAAGACCGACAAGGTAACCGCTGCAACAGTCATCGTCAACCATCTCATGATCCCTAGGGCCGATGTGGTGACGAAACAAGATGTGCATAATGCTATTCAAGTCACTATGGAGCAGGTTGCGAAAAACATTCTGGCTTCAACAATAGAAGCTAAGATTGTGACCATTACTAGCCAAGTCGAAACGCTGCAAAATAAAATAAACATATCAGGGGAGTACACATGCCTATCCAATAAAGGTTTTAACACTGTGAACTATTTTCTTACGACAGCTGACCAATTAGAGGGTGTCAAGCGCTTAGAGGTTAATTGCGATGAAAAGTACTTAGGTCACAAAGATGCACACTCTGATCATAGACCATTGGTACTTACAATCACACAGCAGTGGCAACCCCCTCCTATTCAGCAAAAGGCAATCAAACACCTACCACATTTCAAATATGACACTGCCAAAGCAGCCAAGTTTAGCAAGAATGTACAATAAGTACTTATCGAGTCTACTGTTGAACTTCACCAAAACAAAAAAAAAAAAAAAACACAGAATGGACGAGAGAGCATTGGGCCCATGCGTACTCATTCATCAGACTCTGCAATAGGTTCTTTTACCGATTTCCTGGTGTGCGCCATCGGGATTAGTGTCGAAGGACATAGACAACACTAGAATATTGTCACCCAGTCCCTCCTCTTCTTCCTCTTTCGGTAGCCAGTTTCTAGTGGCCAACAACACACATGGTGATCATCGTGTTGGATCCATGCTTTCACCCAAGTGTCCGTGTCATCAAAGAAGTCGTGGAAGAATATGAGGATCAAGTCATGGTGATGGTTTGCATCATTCCGTAGACTTGGATCCGGATAGAGCTGATGATGTACTAGATAGATCTGCAATCGCATGTTCCACAAGCAAAGAGATTGATCAGAGAAGAGTTCAAGAATGACAGACTCTAGTTTCAAACTTGTCAACAAGAGTCTCTCTTTCTCACCACTTAACGGCTCTTGATGCGTTTATGTTCACTGTTCTGTTCTTCTGTTGGAAAATAGTGCGTGATGCAAATATAGAGTTGAAGGTGCCCTAGTACAGGGTCAGCTTCGGCACATTTCTGCCTAATAATTAATTAAATTTGAAGATTTCATTTCAAAAAATAGAACATTTCAAAAAAATATTCAGGATCCCTATTCCTCCCCCTCCTGCACCTGGTTATCCATGTTTATTTACGCTCATGAGAACCTTTGCCTCACACTTTGCAATTAAGTAAAAACCCCCAACCTGAGAGATATCCAAAAAATCAAGTGCCAGTCTCAGCTACAGCCTAGGCACCTCATCCTGGGCACCTTATTTAAAGAAAGAAAGAGTCACACCACTTTCCTATACACTTGTGAAGTTGATGAATTTTTTTTGGCTTTCTTTTTTTTTGGTTTGATTTATTTGTAGCTTCATGGAAGATGGATTGCCATTTTATGTGAACCCAGTTATGCAGAAAGATGTGCATTTTCGATATACCCTTGCCATCATGTTGGCATCAGAAGTGCTTAGCACATACTTTGTTGACTCAAACAACATTATCATCGAACAGTTGTTGTGTTTCAAAACCAAAGGAGTGCCCTTGCATAGAAGATAAAATCAAGAAGGAAGTTTAAGAATGAAACCTGAGTCTCAACATCAAAATACTCTGTGCATCTCATGATCCATGGTTGAAGATCTTAGGGTTAAAGAAAGGAGTTCATGAATTTGATAAGAGCAGGAGAGAGCAGAAAAAGAAGAAGAGAAGGATGGGACAAGATTGAAGATGAAACTCAATTCATTTTCAGTTACCTATCAAGCATTTGGTGATGGTAGAATTACCTTTCTTGCCTTGCTTTTCTGTCAGTGAGTGCAGGTAACTTTCTCTCCACCTGGCACAATGCAAAGAAAGCTACAATGCTAAGTTATGGATGTCATTCATGCCACCTGCTGAATTGGCCAACAAATATTCAGCACACCTTGTCAACTGCAGGGTGAATGCATTTTGACTGTTCCAATTTCATGATCCAACCATAAGGCCAGTTCATTCCAGTTGTGTTTTGTGAGAAGACCTGCTTCAACTTCAACTGTCGTGATTCACCTCTTGAGCAGCTCCTTGCACTCTATAGCTGCATACCATTCTCCAAAACATTGAGGATAGATTATGTGCTTGCCTGCAAAGGGTGTATTGAAAAATTATGCAATAATATTAGTTAGAGTGGAAATCTTTCTGACTAAAAATGATTATGTTGGATATGTGTTTTCACACCTCTGCTTGCAAAATGGTGGCTTCCTTGATTCCAGTCCACTCTGTTTGCTCACTCACGATCATGGCTTGGTCTCCAGCTCCTTGTGAACAGCTCTGTTCAAACAAAACTATGAAAACACCTCCTCAACAGGCAATTCCCTTGTCCTTTATCTGCCAAAAGGTTTGCTGCAAGGGAAAAAAATGTTTCCCTACCTAACTTCACCATGTCATGCACTTAAGAGTACACACTAGGTTTTTGTGGTTTTTTGTGTCTGAAAATGTTCACTGATGTCAACCATACAATTATTCTGTCTCTCTTTCTTTACCTCACCATGTGGCTGAGATTCTCCTTATTTAAGTCGTTTCAATTTCTGATTTCTAAGGGTTAACTGCAAATTGTCAGCTTTTGACAATAAACTCTCTGAGATGTCAAATGGCTGTGAACATTGTGTTTCTGGTTTCCATTTTTTTGATGCATTCAAACCAAAAGCAGTTCAATTATCACCTCTGTAAAGCAAGTCATGGAGAGCAGTTGAAAGGCAGCCGAGACATACCTGGGCACAGGAGAAAACTATCACAGTGGACCACTCCCAGTCATGTGTTGCATACAATGAAGGTGGAAGGTCCTTGTACGCTTGCTGCAAAAAGTAGAGCAGTGGTGGCATGAGCTGCATTTCATAAACACGTGGTCCTCCACAAGCAGCACATGTGCCTGCTTGTTCCTGCACCTCTCTGGCCCACAGAGGTTGGCCCCCAAAGCAGTATCTGCAGACCCCCAGATATAGCTCTTAATTGCATACTAGAACAAATTGACTATTTTTTCACAATGAATGTATAATCTTCAAGTTGGTCAGAAATCATATCTTCATTTTCTGTGTCAAGTCATGAAAGTGCACTTTCAAGTGACTCCAGCTGCAATATGACATTTGACAAGAGGATCCCAGTGTTTTTTATGTTCAGCAACTATCAACACATAAACCTGCACTACCCTCTCTTCATCATGCATTTTTCTGATTCTTCTTGCTTGTAATGACATTGTCAGAGACACTAGAAGAATGCAGATATGATGGGAGAGCACACCTATAACATTGCTCAGGGTTGAGATCCAGTTTTTTCTTGAACTTGAGATATGTCCGGTCAGCTGACAAGGAGTGGTCAGGTTCATATTCCTCTCCCTCCCAGAGCTCCTCAACTCCTTCCACAGCAGCAGTGCGCTCTTCTACTGCAGGAAGAGGTTTTGACTCTGCTGACTCTTGAAACTTGCCATTCACATTGGCATTTCTGTCTTGAATTAGCACCTCACTGTTGGAGTACATGTAGAAACATGGCAGAGCTGAACCCATTGCAACAACAGCAAACAGCAGTTACCTTGTCTGAAGCCCAAGACACCTTGCATCATTCAAGAAGAAACGCTTCATCTATAAGCTCACATGTCCTCTCTAGCATACAGATAGCTGAGGGAGTTGATAACAAATGTCATACTTGGCAAATTGCTTTCTGGGTTTCTCTGACCCAATGTTTCCACATCTTGTGAGCTTGACTTAGTTTCCTGTCCCTGATTGGAAACATGGTGGTGCCTTGTTGCTGCTGCTGCTGCCAGATAGCCAGCCTCTAGTAGTGAAGATTGGAGCTCCTGAAGACTAATTGTATCAGGCTCATTGTTACCATCTGCAGCATCCCCACCCCAAGAGTTTTCATCTCCCCAACCTTGTTCATCTGTCTGGTGACAACTGGTTGAAGCTTCCTGCCACCTGCATTTGCAGTTTGCCCCAAAGAACTAAGAATTGCTGATAAAGACAGTATACATTTATCAGAAGAGCAATGTTCACACCATAGATGCAAATAGGTTTCAATTTCTCTCCATACCCGTGTACATGGAGAACATTTGAAGGAATGCTTGCACAATCTGATGGCTTGGCACTTGAATCCCCTACACTCTCTGTTTGATCCACTCCAGCAGCTCCTTCTTGAGAAACATTCTTTTGGAATCTGATTGTACACCAGCTGTCAAAACAAGTGTGGTGTGTCAAACTTAAGTTACCAGCTTCGCACTCCACACACTGACCATTGACCAAAATGCAAACCCATTATAGAACTAACCTTGCTGGATCGAGACCACAATTTGGAGATGTACACCCCAGAATATACAGCACACGCTCATTGATCTCCTTTCCAGAGAGTGTAAGTGGTGCATATACCTGCCAAAACCTAACTTCATGATCTCTTGTGCACATGGGATACATACATGATTCTTCACCAAATTAGGAACCAAGTACAAAAGACATCCTCATCATCACCATCAACCTCATAAGGACCAGAAAACTAGTGCTTAGACCGATGTACACCCCAGAATATAAAGTGCTCATTGGTTTCCTTTACGGAAGGTGTAAGTGGCACATATACCTCTCAAACCCTAACTTCATGATCTCTTATGCATGTGGGATGCATCCATGATTCTTCACCAAAGGAAACATATACAAAAGACATCCTTATTGTCACTGTCAGCCTCATATAAGGACCAGAAAACTAGTGCTTATCCTCAATTTCTAAACCAAGCATGTATCTTATTACAAATCCATTGTAAGCTGGGTCAAGTTTACTTGTAAACTACAGAAAGAAAGAGAAAAAGGAAAGCACAGAGAAGTGAAAAATGTGGCATGAACTATGAACCTGAGCAACAAGTGCAAGATAGTTGCCACAAATGGTGCACTTGAGCATGTCAAGATTTATCTTGTGAAGTGGTACTGGCCAATCCTGCACCCCCAATTTTATCACTTCCCCGTTTGAATGTTGCCCTAAACCCTAAACCCTAACCCTTCATGTATTCAAATAGATTGTGTAGTTAATGACTAATACTTTGAGGTCCTCTCTTTTCCGATGACCCTAGTGTTAGTTAGATCATGCAGAGCATGCAGGATGTAGAACAAGGGGTCACAAATGGCATTAGACGATGTTTTTAGAAGTGAAGAGAGTACTTACTGGTGTGCCACCTATCTTTGATGTGTAGTGATCTGCGACCTCATTTGGCTCTTCTGCCCAAGGCCCTGGCAATCCAAGCAGCAGCATCTTTCTTGGTTACCTACCTGCAAACAAAAATCCCATCACACACAAGATTCCTGCACACCACTTAAGGTTCTTTCCTGCAGAATGTCTTCATCGCATTCCGGTTGCATAAGATCGTCAACATCTTTAGATGATAGAGATTCTGGACTCTAGGAATCAGTGTTTGGAGCATCTAGACGTAATATATATGTGATTAGATTTTGAGAATGAATCTCGTGAGAAAATTGGGATAACCATTATCCCTGAGATATGCAAATAAGGATATATTATCCCTAAAATAACCCTGTCTTTGGGCCTCCTTTCACCCCCTATTCCCCTCTTTCAGTGGTATCCGCAAAGCAAAGAAATTTTATTAAATCACCGTATGTATGAACCGCTGCAACTCAGTACGAAATACTGAAACTCAGCATAATCCACAAGGTTCGGGAGTAATTATAGTAGTTGTACAGTGAAAATATATGTAGCAGCAGTGGAGGCGCTCACAAAAAAGGAAAGACAGGATGAAACTCAGTTACCACGAAAATCGATGGTTTTCTTAGTTTCACCCCCCCTCCCCCAACTTTTCAATGCTAATGTACTTTTTTGCTGGCTTTTTAAAATTCTCACCCTCTGTATGACCTAACTCAAGGTTCTGGTGCTGTGTTTGTATTACTTTACGGATAAGTCTAGTAGTGTCTGCAGTCTTGAGCAAAGGCATTGATATTTCCTTTTCCAAAAACCAATTTGCTGATATAAGATACTTGTACGACTCATTTCCTTTGTATAATCATTCACAGACTATGGATGTGAAAGATGAAAAATTATTATGTTGGACTTTCAAAACCTCAAGTTGAACAAATATCAACATAGCATACGTATATTCTAATTCCATCAGGACAAATTACCAATACAAATCGTAAGCAATATGTGGCAAAACTAGTTAACTATATATGCATACCCTAGTACCTTGACTAATTCATCACTAATTATATTTTTTTCAGAAATGTTGAAATTTTCAGAAATTATTTTTTCTAAATCAAAAAATATTGTGAAGGAAAATAGTGAATATTTAGGAATATTCCACTTGTTGAAAGGAATGTTTCAAAACTAATTAATTAATTAATTATTCGACGGACATGTGTGGAAATGGCCAAGGTACTATAGTAGTGGTCCACATATTAATGATCACTCATTGATAGAGTAAAGGGTCAATGGGCTGAAGAAACAAAGTGAGCAAAAAAAACCAAATTGGCTCAACTAGAAAAGAGAAACACATTAGTATTGGGTGACTAGCCACTAGGAACAAGTAACCCAAAAGCTAAAGTAGATTCTTTGCTTTGGAACCTTAGATAAACAATTGATGGCCAAATTGAAACTTTGTAAATTATTACCTTAGTACGAATGCAAGCATCCTGTACTTTTTTTTAAAAAAAATCAGACCCCTGTAAATATGTTCTTTAAATGATTATCTAAAATAGTTGAGAGGATGCAAATTTACATAATTGTCAAAAATTAAAATTTGTTAAATATGTTAGTTGTTCCCAATTTGGTGCATAAAAAAAATTGATTCCTCGGATGTTTGTGTACCTAGTGTAAATTGTTATAAATATCCAACCAAAATCATGTGTGATGTACTAGGGTTAAAGTGGGATGCCGAATAATTATTTAATTTTGAAATTTCTTTTTTTCAAATTTTAATATTCTTGAATATTTCAAAAGATGATTCATGTTTGTTCCCCCCAAAAAAAAAAAATTCCTTGAGAAATTATTTTTTTTGGGGAAAATTTCAGCACATCTAATAATAATAAAAATAATTTCAATGGAAACCTGCTTTCAACTAGGGTATTTAGACTTTAGACATTATTTAAATACTCTCTTGCTTTTATATTATTTGCACTAGAATGGATGGGGGGAGAGGGGGGAGAATAGGTAGGATGTGGTGTTCTTAGGAAGGGGCTATTTATTAGTCCAGGCCAAAAATAGTGGCAGCCAAATATTACATATAGTAAAGTACGTAGTGAAGCATCATTTCATCCATCTGTCTCGTTAGCATTAGAATTTCCATGCAACCAAATGAGAAGTCACGCCATGGAATGAAGGGGGAGAATAACTGAACCTCAATGTTGGAGGTGATGAATGAATACTGATGATTCAAGTGGGGGAGCACCGCTGGAGATGCTCTAACAATCAATCAATGGAAACATCAAAAAAGCAACAACCAAAAACCAAAAACCAAAGTGGTTGGCAAACCCACCTTCAACAAAAGAGTTGTGGGTTCAATGTTCAATTATTCAACAATAAATTAATGTAAGATGTTGTTTAATTATTGCCCAACCCAATTATTCAAATATTCTTGAGGATCACAAATGCGGATGAAAAAGAGAGCCATAAAGAAGAAAGTTCCACTAATAAGTTTGTGGTAAATTTTAATATTTATTATTTAAAAATATTTAACAGATTTTCATCAAAAAAAGAGAGTACTCTTACAACATTCATGGGATTCAAGTTTGTACAAATGAAAACAATAAATTAAAATTTTTATATTGAATCTTCAAGAAAAATTTATTTGTCCAAATGAAAATTTCAAAATTAATTAATTATTGGACGGACCAAAGCATGCATTGAAGCTCCCCCCTCCCCCCCAAGGTACTATGGTATATTGCACATTACTTTCTCAGCAAGATTTTCATCCATCTACTATGGTATATTGCACATTACTTTCTCACCAAGATTTTCATCCATCAACCATCAACGCCCATCACCTTTTCATATTTATGATTGTAGGGTTGGTCTGAATCTTTTGTATTCCTATTGATGAAAACTAAAAAAATAAGCACCAAAAATTTAATAATATTGTGAAAATTTTGTTCATTGTTTGTTTTCTGGAAAAAAAAAATCTTTTTCTTTCTTGGAGTTGGGGGGTGGGGTTTTTCTTTTTTCTTTTTTCTTTTAATAATTTTTTTTTGGTTCGAGTCTGAAATACGACGTTTTCGCTGTTTTCCGGACTTCGCTTGTTTAGGGTACCTACTTACCATCCCTCGTCTCCATCGTTGTACGCTACATTGTTTTCTGCCTCGTCTTCTTCTTCCGGCGAATTGTCGCTTAATTTTTTCAACGGCGGTGTGCTTGCCTGTCTGCAGCTGATGCTCTGCTTCAAGGCCGTTCGAATGAGTGCTTTGAAGGAAGATTTGGTCAAGAAAATGAGATGGAGAGAGGTTGTGTATGCTTGGAGAGTAGGAGGATCGTGAGTGGCTTGCAGAAGATGTCTTCTTGTGCGCTTCTTCACAGGTGACGATAATGCTATTGCTGCTGCTGATGATGATGATGATAATGTTTGTGTGTGTGTGTTTATGCCTTGTGATTTTATTTTGATTTTTTCTGTTTTTCGCTGTGCTTTCTTTTGTGTAATTGTGTTGATTTGCTAAGCTTTTATGTCGTCGTCGTCGTCACAGTTGTGTCTTGTTTGTTTTTGGATCAGAGTGCACTGAGGTTGTTGTTGTGTTATGTAGAGAAAGGAAGGAGTGAAAGAGGCTCTACCTTTCTTTGGTTGCTCCAAAGGCTTGTTGTAATATCTTTCAGTGATGCCGTCTTCTAATGGCGTGTTGTTGTTATTCACGTGTGATGTGAATCAATAGCTTTCTTTAAGAAGTGAAGAGAGGGAGTGCGTGTTTGATCTCAGGGGAGGAGATATAAACAAGGTAGCGGTGACTGACAAAATCAGCATCCGCTTCTGTGGCAGGTTGTTGTTGTCCGTGTGTTGGTCACAGCATGTAAGGCTCTGTCCCCGGTAATTGTTCGAGAAAGCTGCAACGAAAAAATATCACAATCATCAAAGGCAGATACCATCACGATGGAGCCACGTGTGGGCAACAAGTACAGGCTTGGACGCAAAATTGGAAGCGGTTCTTTTGGTGAGATTTATCTTGGTATGTTAAGGTCTCTCAACCTTCAGATAGGTGATGGAGATTACCAATTTGATGTTCCGGTAGCTCTCCATTCTTCAAGCATCCTACTGTGTCAGATATTCTTCTACTTCTGTAATTTGTTTGAAAATTTTGTGTACAAGATGTGACAAAATAACCTTGTTCTTAAAGGTTTCATGCCCTCAGCTCATGGTCATTGGTAGGTCAACAGGGAAAATGATACTTCTTTGCTGTAATGGGAATGATATTCAGAGATTCTGCATGTTCTATCCTGCATCCATACCATGAAATTGGTATAGTGGGCTCCCCAAGGTGCATGGTCCTTTCTAGCTGTTATTATGTTTTATTGATGGATGGTCTGTATCTGTACTGTAGGGACTAACGTTCAAACCAATGAGGAAGTTGGCATCAAGCTGGTATGTGGATTTTGCTCCCTGTGAATGGCCACTTGTTTAATTGTTCACACTCTCATGGAATTCAATCAGCATTTATTGTTTGGTATGGTGAGAGGCAATGTGTGTTTGTAGGAAGTTATAAAGAGCCTGTGTTGTGCAGGAGAGTATCAAGACCAAGCATCCACAGTTGTTGTACGAGTCAAAGCTGTATAGGATTCTTCAGGGAGGAAGTAAGGAGTCATTGAATCTGTGCTTACTGATTTGTGCTTTTTTTTGGTTTCATCCTGCCTACTTACATTCCTGGAGTATGACTGTCTTCCTGTTTATTTATGCAGCTGGGATTCCCAATATCAGATGGTTTGGCATAGAGGGAGAGTACAATGTTCTGGTTCTTGACTTATTGGGACCCAGTCTTGAAGACCTATTCAACTTCTGCAGCCGGAAGTTCTCCTTGAAAACTGTTCTCATGCTTGCAGACCAGCTGGTGTGTACCCATAATTTCATGTAGACTGCATCTTTTACCTGCTTCTAGATGCAATTTATATGAAGGTTATGCTGATTGTCAATTGTTCCATATTAAGTCTTGAGATCCTGAGGCTGTATTTGGCCTGCCCTGCTTTGGTAATGGTGAGGATATACATTCAGCCATGGCTCCCATGATAGTTAGATCCAACAATGAGCTTAGGATTCCCATTGACAGGTGTACCAGATCCTCTGCAGGATTGTATATGTTAGCATGAAATTGTACATAAATCTGATGTCAACTCACACAGCCCATCCCAGTTTATCTTCTGTAGGAATTTGTACAGTTTTGTATAAAAGTTTAGTTAGCTGACATTCTGCAGAATTTGGGCCCAATTGGATAATATCAGCTATAGCTATGTGAAAATGTCAACTCCCTTCAATTGGAGGGCCATGTTTCCTGGAGCATAGGGGAGGGTTAGGGCCATGGGTATGGCTGGAGTGACCATTTCCTGGTTGCTCCAGCTCTAAAGGGTTAAGGTGTGTGCAGATGTCTCTATACATGTGGCCAAGCCTGTTGATCTTACCTTAGGGCAAAGACTGATAAGCTGGATTTTGATTTGAGGTTGCCAACTATTAGATTACTGAACTTCACTTGCACCGGCTACACTTTTGTCCTGTGACAAAATCTATAGTCAGTTTTATGTTGATGTGAGTTGTGTTTGTTAACCTAGCTTGATTACCAAACTATATTGCATATCATGTTGTGGGAAAATGGGAATTGTTAGTGGCTACAATTGACCTAAACTTGCACTGCAGATCAACAGAGTGGAATATGTGCATACAAAGAGCTTTCTTCACAGAGATATCAAACCAGAGAACTTCCTCATGGGACTTGGGAGACGAGCCAACCAGGTGCAACACTTGCTTTGATCCATCACATTTGGGTCTGGAAGAACCTTTTCTGGAGAGAGGTCTATTGTTGTTATATAAAATGTGGAGCCTAATTAACATCAAAGCTTTGAGTAAGGGATGGTAGGATGCCGGAATGTTCCATTCCTCTTAAGTATTTTCACATTTCTGCAGGTCTACATCATTGACTTTGGTCTTGCCAAAAAGTATCGTGATCCCACTACCCACCAACATATAATATACAGGTAGTCTTTGTGGTCATGTTCTTTTCACCATATGTGATCAGTATCAAGTATTGCAATGGATTCCTAGAATGTTGATGAGTTATTCTTGCAACCCTACAACATGTAGTGCAGAGTAGGAAGGATCTTGGTCTGGTCACATCATTCTCTGTAGTGCAGCTAAAGGTTGATTTTGGGTGCAGGGAAAACAAGAATCTGACTGGTACTGCCCGATATGCCAGCATCAATACACATCTTGGCATTGGTATGTGCAATCCTTCTCCCAAGCGCTTGTGAATTCCTAAGGCTCTAATTTGACTAAAGATGAATTCTGTATCGTCTATTTTTCTTGTGATGATTAGTGTGTTTCCGCTGTGGCTGCTTGTGCTGCAGAACAAAGCAGGCGAGATGATTTGGAGTCCCTTGGTTATGTTCTCATGTACTTCCTCAGGGGAAGGTTAGTAAGTCACTGTCTGAAATTTTCTGAATACCCACTGCCCCTTGAGTATCCAATCAGTATGCCCAAGTCAGGAGATGTGTTCTTTTCACCTAATTTGATTTGTTCTGTGGGCGTAGCCTACCTTGGCAAGGGTTGAAAGCAGGAACCAAGAAGCAGAAGTATGAAAAGATTAGTGAAAAGAAGATGGCCACTTCCATTGAGGTGCAGACACCTGTACCATGCTGTTTTTTCCTTTTCATGTTTGTTAGGCACATGATTCCTTCACATTTTGGATTGTGGTGTGCACAGCAGTCTAGAGTATGCTTGGGTCATTCAGGACTTGGATCACTCTTACTCATTTGCATGAGCAATTTCGTTATGCCCTTTGATTGTCAGAGTGGCTCTTTTGCAGTACCTTTGCAAGGCTTACCCCTCAGAGTTTGCCTCCTACTTTCATTACTGCCGCTCCCTGCGATTTGATGACAAACCAGACTATTCCTACTTGAAAAGGATCTTCAGAGATCTCTTCATTCGTGAGGGTATGTGGATCAACACATTAAATGGAATCTTATTTATTTGCTTTGACCTCCTCAAGAAGAGTAGTTCTCAAGTGGTCTGTGGGACATCTAGCTTGGTAACCACAGTCATGACCTGTTAGCTCTTCCATTTTATTTTATTTTATCACTGTTTCCTCTGAGTATTAGCTGACATCATGGCTGAGTTTCTATTACTTCTGGAACTGTGGCAGAAACACAGTACAAGGATCTTACATAGTGGTATGCCCAAGTTATTGAGCAAGTTTTATGTACTCTTGTACACCTATTGTTGGGGACTGATGAAGTTATGGGGAGTGATGGCAGCTCATCCCTGCCATGCATAATTAAGGTGCAGGTGTGATGCTTCAAGTGACAATCACAGGGTTGTGACTGTGGTCTGTCCTTTTGGTTCAGACTAGTGTGTACATGGACCAATGCAAGAGTCCATTGTCATTCATGTGAAGTAAATTTTTGCATTTACTTCCTTGATTTTTAGCCAGCATTATGGCTGAGTTTTCCCAATCTTTCTTTGAAATGTTACAGAAACTCAATACACAGATATTCACATCTGAGTATGCTGGACTTTTTGGGCATGTCACTATGTATCCATCTACACCTAATGTTGGGAACTGATGGAAATCAGTCAGTAGTGATGCCAGCTTGACCTTGCCATACATGCTGCAGATGAAGGTCTGATACTTTGAGTGGTAGTCACAAGGTTAAGAATGCACTCTGTCCTGTGTGTCTTGTTAATAATGCACCAGGTTGAAGTCAATTTTTTTTCATCTGTTTGCATGTTTGTGAATGTCAAGGCTGCTGATTTCTGTTCAAGCAAAGTCACCAGTTGGATTCAGCTGGGTTGACCTAGCTAATGCTGAACCTTTACATATGCAAGTCGAGCAACTGATCAGATATTTACTTCAGCATTCATACTGTCACTCATCTGCTTTCTGTGTATCTTGACAGGTTTCCAGTTTGACTATGTGTTTGACTGGACTCTTTTGAAATATCAGCAATCACGAAGTTCAGGTGCTCCTGAGCGTGCAAATGTAAGTCTGATAAAAAAAACTTTTCTCTTGAAGATTTGCCTGCAGTTGTTTGCTCTTTTGGTTATTAAGAAGTATTACACCTGGTACTGGTGAATATAATATACTCAACAGAGCCATCTTAGTGTTGGTTCTTTCCCAGAGACTAGTTTTTTATACATGCCAAATTATTTGTATTTGCTGGTGACAGCCTGGAGCTGGAGATCCAAGTGTTGCAGCTGGAGCAGGTGCCACCATTGACTGTGCTGCAGGTTTGTACGTTTTAGCATTGGTTATCACTTCCACCAGTAGGAGTAGGTAGAAATCTAAGGACAGTTTCTCAGTTGCCACAAACCTGAGCTGTAGATTAGTCATTCAGGACTTGGCTTCCCATGGCCATGCCTGGTAAAGTCCTGGTACCCACAGCCTGGTGTGGAATGCTAGGAGATTTCTCTTCCAACTATCTGCTTGCAAAATGTGGGAAGAGTATGTGTGATGGGTCTATGGTGTGGTGTGTGGGTGTGGGATTTTATAGGTGGTTCGAATGTTCAGGATGGGCAGCATACTGTCGAGGCAGCTGATAGTAGTCATCGGCAAGCGCCTGGAGCTGCAGCTGGCCCTGTAGGTATCATTTCATCAGATGCACCAAAGCTCAAGAGTTCAGAAGCAGACAGCACAATGCGAAAGGAAACTGTGAGCTCTTGAGTTTAAATCTTTTAAGAGTCTAAAATAATGCCACCATAGTTAAAAATTGATGTGTTGAAAGAAGATCAGATGGCAAAATGCACCATTCTCAGAGGATACTTTTGCAACTTGAGCCTTTCTTCCTGATTTGAGAGCTATTGCCAAACTTGAAACCTAAACCCATTCTACTGTGATAAATACCAAGAGCCAGGGGTTAATTTTCAAGATGGAGTGATATGTGCATGTCTTCGCTGATCATTGTAGTCAAGGAAGGTGTACTTGTTAAAATACTACCATTCTATCAGGCTAGTACTGAGAATACTCCCTCTTCTACAGTGTTGGCCTTTTAACAGCTGACATGAATATCTGGAGTATTCTTCCATAACTAAAGTGAACCAGCAGGCATGTTATTGTAGGTGGTCAAGAACATACAATTGCTGTTGAAGGTCCCTAACATGCATATGACCATTGCTGTTTTTCAAACTGCTTCTCAGTTTTGTGTTTGGTCTTATTTTCTCTTTTGTTTATGGTTAGTGTTTCCCCTTTTCATGCTCACAGATTGGTTGCTGTTATGTTGTTGGAACTGAATTATCCCTAACCTTTTGGGTAATCTCTCAATTCTTTTCGGGTTGGCTTGTACTGTAAGTACTGAGAAATTCCCAGTACTTATAATGATACCATAACTAAACTAGAAATTGCAAGCATGTGTAGTGGCTTATGCTTAGATGTTGTTTGGAGTTTGCAGAGAGTGCTTGCAGATCTGCCCAAACCAGAGCATGTCCAGTCATTTGCTTTTGTGCGACGGGGAAGCTCATCAAGGAGGGCAGTCATATCAAGCAGCAGGCAAACAGGTTTTACAGAAGCTGTATAGGCTGCACAGGCTTTACCAAATAAGATGGCCCCCATCAGCCTGTGCACCTCAGGAATGCAGCACAGTTCCCTGGTGGCTTCAGCCAAGCCCAAGCAGATGGTATCTAATCATCATCCCCTGCCTGAGGCATTATGGTGCTGCCCTCAAGGGAGTCAAATGTCTTTCTGTTCACAAGGTGCACAGGCAGTGAAACTAGGGCAGGTTTGTGTTTGAAAGTCCAGCTGGTTGCCTCACTGCTTCACCAAACCTTCCTTGCTCAGCAGGAGTAGCATATCCATGACTTATGGTCTGGACTTTTTCACAAGCTTAAATGCTTCCCTGAGAATTCACTCGTGTCTTTGTTAGGGTTCTCTGTTTGCTGTGCTATTAGCATGCACATTGATGGTGAGTGATTTGCACTACAACTTAATGACTTTGCCACTGTACCCCCATGGAATTTTTGAACTGTGCTGCAGTTTTTTTCGAATCCAACTGGGGAGGGAAGGTGTAAGGAAACAGATTCAGCTTTGAATGTGTGATTTATGGGCAATACACAACTGTTTACCTCTCCTTTGTGCTGTCTGCCTACATGGCTAGTGAAGCTGCCCTTTTGGGTTTTGAGTACTTCTTGCACACAAGGGTTACTTGAGCCTGGACTTCCAATTGGGGACACTTTCAGTAGATTTGGAAAGCCCATTGAGTCATAAAATATTGTGGGAGTATTGGAGAACCTGGATCCATTCCATGCTTATGAGTCTATTGCACTTGGTTTGTTTAAATTAGGGCATCATATCATATATGGAACGATACCTCATGACTGGGAACACTTGTATGGGTGCAGGGTTGAGACATACATGGTGGAAATCCCATAAGGAATCCTTGTTCCTCATGAACCACAAAAGAGTGACCGGAGAGAAGGGCAGAAGCTCCTGCAGCTGGTTTTGGAAACTTTACGTTTGAGCTTCACCTTCCATTTTCTACCATTCTGTGAATTTGGGGTTGTATTTGTTAAGCTGACAAAAATCCTTTGTAGATTGTTTGTTGGGATACCATTTTGTGTACAGTGTAGAGTAGGTTTAGCAGGAAGGTTTGCACACATTTCTCTTGTCAGGCTACATGTTCTATCAAATTGTGCAATCTGGCTAACAACATTCCACCTGTCAGGCTTGGAGTTAGTAAATCTCACCACCCTCTATACAGCATATCCTAGCACCTCCTTCACCTGTGATAGGATGAATGGTGGTTGAGGTTTCAGTTCTAGCTGCTTGTTCCAGGAGCAAGGATTAACTCTTTCTCTTCTTCTTGTGGGACTTATGCTGGTCCACAAGCCATAAATGAGCAACTCAGGAATAGCAAATAGGAGGTGTACATTCAATATCCATTGGCAACGATATAAAGGGCTCTATGAAGAACTTTCAGCCTTCTTCTGTATGTTAACTGTACCATGCTTTACTTACAGAATTGTTGAAGAACTCATGCAATGACCAAGGCCTTGATTTTGCACTTCTGCCTTTGTCATCACAAATTGCAATGTCATCTTGAATGTGTTTTCCAGAGATTTTTCTTTATCTTTGCTGGAAGCAGTGTTGGCAGTATTTTCAAGCCTAAATAGCTGGAGACTTTGATGTACTCTTTAGGCTGCTTTTTTAATCAACTTCAATTTGCATTAAAACTACCTAACCATGTTACATGGTTCCATCATCTCAGAGGGTTTTGTTTGAACCTGCCGTAGAGGGTGGACCCATTATGCAATGAATGCTTGTTATTTCCTGCTGGATGGATGTTGCAGCTGAGGCGTGCTGCACCTTTACTTGTGTTACACTTTTACATCTCAATCTGAATAAGGATTCTGTCTTGCTTCATTACATTGGTCATACTTTGGTGTTGGTAATGCAAAGTCTGACACGAGAACATCATCTTTGGTCGCAGGCACCTCAGCACCAGAGGATTTGCAGATGGGGCATTAAATTTCCTTACATTACTCTGTTTCCCTGGTGAGAGTCCTCTCTCCATGTAGATGATGAATTGTTTTCCTGGTAATGACTTCTGTCCCTTAGTAAGTCATTTTCCTTTTGTGTTACTTCAATTTCATCTGTGCTCTCTCAACTCAATGTGCTGGTCTATCCACAAGTGATTCCATGTCTTCTCTCTTGTGCAGAGAGACAACAATGGGATATCATTGTTCCACTTTTTCTAGAGTACTAGAAACTCAGGATGCAGATTTGTGTATATTGTTTTGCACAAAATTTCTGTGCGGATTTTTGCATGATTATCTACACCCCACTGCTGGGAAGCTGATCAAGTCAATGGGAGTAACAGCAACTAATCACTGCCACTCATGATGAAGGTGATGATCTGATGCTTTGTGAGTGGCACTCATAAGGTTATGATCACATAATGGGTAGCTTCAAAGTGGTACAATTGTTGATATTTAGAAGGCTTTGAAAACTTAGTCTGTCATCCTGTTATGGAACTTGATGTGGAGTTTTGAGGTGGAGGTGGCAGATAATGTTGAGACTTGTGTGGCTGGTTTTTACATGTCCTCATTGAGCTTTGAAGGTTGTTTTTGAAGCTTTGTGGTTTCTTCTGCTGTTTTCATTTTTGTTCTTGCCAGTTGATTTGTTGCCTCTGCATTACTGTACAGAATTTCAATCCTTGGCTTTAAAGTTGCATATAACTGCTCATCAAAAATTGTTTTTGTGTATTTGGGTTTGGTTTTGTGTTTTTCTGTGTATGTGTGAGTTTTAATTTTAGGCTTTTGGACAAACTAATTAATCATCAAACCAACTGCTTATTGAGTAGTTGTAGTTGTAGTGGTACACTTACAATTGTGTGTGTGTTTTTGTTGGGTTTTTGGCAAACTAATTTATAATCAAACCAACTACATATTGAGAACCTTGTGTTCTTTAAAAACCTCTCTAGTAGTAGTAGTGTGCTTACATTTGTGTGTGTGTTTTTTTGGGATTTTAACAAACTAATTGATAACTAAATGACCTACTTATTGAGAACCTTATGTTGTGAAGTGTTTCCTACAAGCACTTGGTAAATTTGTAGTGTGCAGTGAGGGTATTGTTTTCTAGGTTTTGTTAAATATATGAGTAGTGTTTATGCATTGAAGCATTTACATGATATATTGACTATTAAAAAAAGAGTTACAAAATGTGCCTTCGATGTAGATGCTAGTAGTACTTGGGGTTTAACACGATGGTGTGCCTTTTAGGGTGGTGTGCATCATAGAGATGTGTTTATGTTTGAGTCAATCATTTACAAAAGCTATTGAAAATTATATCAAGCTTGAAGTAGTTTTAAACAATTGAAAGGTTTTTGTGTTGGATTGCAAGCAAGATGACAAATCGAAACAATGTTGTTTAAACCTACAAAGAATTTTGATGTTTTAGGGTTATTGACTTCAAATCTAGTTTAGGTTTTAATTATTAGTATTTAACAATAGTTACTTAACAATAACATAACCAATAATTAATTCATGTTCACATTTAAATTAACTAGTTAGTAAATTATAATTCAAATATAAACTAACTAGTAATATAACTAATAATGAATCATTATGCTACCAATTAACATTTATAAATATAATTAACTAATATGTATAAAAATGAAAGTAAGAAATAATATCAATTAACAATATCCCCCTTCTAAATTTATGTTTTCACAATGCATGAACAAAATACATACATTGCACCAAAATGAATACAAGTCATCCAAAGAAAATAATGAAAATATATAATTTTTTAAAATGTCAACAAATAAATGAAAATTTATTTGACTATTGTTATGACCAAAAAAAATTAAATGCATGAAAAATTGTGCAATGTTTTTATTGTTAATTAAGTAGTTATTTGATGTATATAACATAATTCCATTAATGATCAAAACATTGTCATTGAAAGTTGTTTAAAGCACTAATGGGTTTGTAGCAATGATGGACAATGTTGGTTGAGGTGATTTGTGATTATTTTAATGTTGTAGCTACAACATGTAAGACTCTTGAACTTGTTAAGAATAATAAGTTGTTGAATCTTGATTAATGAAATGTAATTTTCATTTATGAATAAGGTTAACACAATCATATTCATTTTAAGCACCAACATTCAC
>Ga0209611_10006273_pt1 | contig 19555 bp, 17 predicted proteins | sample S1TSphgellanicum_3_FD_187693 | JGI IMG/M metagenome (GOLD analysis project Ga0209611, IMG submission 187693) | Host-associated microbial communities from peat moss isolated from Minnesota, USA - S1T2_Fc - Sphagnum magellanicum MG (SPAdes) (version 2) | ecosystem: Host-associated > Plants > Peat... | reverse complement strand
TTACCGTCGCGCGGGCGCGGCGGACCCGGACGTGCCGGACGCGAAAGCGGCTCGTATGGGTCAGCCGACAGATATCGTTCTCTACCAAGCCGAGTGGTGTCCGTACTGCGCGCGCGTGCGCTCGAAGCTGACGGATCTCTTGCTCGACTACAAAAACGTCAACGTTCCGCGGTCGCATGCGGAGCGGAACGAGGTCAAAGAAGTTTCCGGGCAAACCGGCATTCCGGTGATGGTCGACGGCGACGTGACGCTCGACGACGACGACGACATCATCCCATACCTCGAGAAGAAATACGGCTTGAAAGCCAAGACGGGGTAAGCAGCGGCGCGGGCTGAAATCCCGCATTATGTTTCGCATTGCCGTGTGTTGTGTGGCCGCCGTACTCGCGCCACTTCCCGCCATCGCTCAGTCTCCCGCGTCCGACGTTCGCGTGCGCGGTTTCGGTTCGGTTGCGATCTCGCCCGATGGTTCGCGGATCGTCTCGGTGGAGACGCCCGACCCGGGGCCGGATTCATCCGAGTTTCCCCGACCCGAGGTGGTCGTTCGGTCGCTCGCGAGCGGTGCGAGCGTCACGCTCCCATGCGAGGGCGAGGCCGACTGTCGCTTGAGCTCGCCCGTCTGGTCGCCCGACGGTTCTCGGCTGGCATACGTGCAACGCGAGCCGAAGAGCAATGCCTCAACGGTGTGGACGGTTGCTGCAGATGGCTCCGATCCCAAGCGTTGGCTCGCGAGCTTCACGGGCGTCCTCGGTTCGCCACGCTGGTCGCCCGACGGTACGCAACTCGCGGTGCTCGCGACGGCCAACGCGCTCAAGGATACGGGCGCTACACAAGCGGGCGCGGCACTCGTCGGCGATATCTCCGCCGTCAAATCGGCGGACGTGCAACGCATTGCGGTTCTCGGTGCCGATGGTCGCCTCCGATTCGCGTCGCCGGTCGATCTCTTCATCTACGAATACGATTGGGAGCCGAACGCTCGTGGCTTCGTGGCCACGGGCGCGCACGGGAACGGCGACGATAATTGGTGGGTCGCGAAACTCTACGCCGTCGATACGGCAAGCCAGAGCGCGACGGCAATCTACGCACCCCCGTTGCAGATCAACGCGCCGAGAGTCTCGCCCGATGGCAAGACCGTCGCATTCATCTCCGGACTGATGAGCGATTTCGGTTCGGTCGGCGGCGACATCTTTACGGTTCCGATCGCGGGCGGCATCGCGACCGACATCACGCCGGATATTCCGGCGACGCCGAACGCGATCTCGTGGGCGGGGCGCAGCGATCGGCTCGTCTTTACGGCGCTCGCGGGCGATGCCGCGGCGATCGACAGCGTCGACGTCGCAACGAAGCACGTCGCTACGCTGTGGTCGGCGCCCGAGACGATCTCGGGCGATCAGAATCTACGCGTCTCGCTCGCGCGCGACGGCGTGACGAGCGCGGTCGTCGCGCAAACGTACGAACGTCCGCCGGAAATCTATGCGGGTGCGCTCGGCGCGTGGAAGCCCGTGACGCACGCGAACGACGGCGTGCCCGCCAATACGCGCGCGCAGAGCGTCTCGTGGACGAACGAAGGATTTCACGTGCAAGGTTGGCTTCTCGCGCCCCTAAAGAGCACGCCCGGCAAGCATCCGATGATCGTCCAGATTCACGGCGGCCCGTCGGCCGCCTCGACCCCATCATTCCTGGGCCGTGGAACGGATAAGCAGCTGCTCGATCGCGGCTACTATCTGTTCTATCCGAATCCGCGCGGTAGCTACGGTCAGGGCGAGCGATTTACGGCGGCCAACGTGAAAGACTTCGGATACGGCGATCTACGCGACATCCTCACCGGCGTCGATGCCGCGGAGAAGGTCGCGCCGATCGACGACGCGCGGCTCGGCATCGGCGGATTTAGTTACGGCGGTTACATGACGATGTGGGCCGTCACGCAAACGAATCGCTTCAAGGCAGCGGCAGCCGGCGCCGGCGTCGCGAACTGGCAATCGTACTATGGCGAGAACGGCATCGACAAATGGATGATTCCGTTCTTCGGCGCGAGCGTGTACGACGATCCGGCCGTCTACGCGCGCAGCGCGCCGATTACGTTCATCAAGAACGTTCGCACGCCGACGTTCATCTTCGTGGGCGAACGCGACGTCGAATGTCCGATGCCGCAGTCGCAAGAGTTCTGGCACGCGCTCGACACGTTCGGCGTTCCGACGTCGTTCATCGTCTACGCCGGCGAAGGTCACGGTATCCGTCAGCCCGCGCATCGCAAGGACATCACGAAACGTACGGTCGAGTGGTACGATCGCTATCTCATGCATTAAGTTTTAGGGGCTCGCGTTCGGCAAATTCCAGTGATTGTAGTACGCGACCGCGCGTAATCCAAAGCATGCGATGATGCCGAGCGCCGTTGCGGCGGGTTGCGGCACTCTTAGCCGTAGCGCGACGACGAGAACGGCAGCGCCCGCGAGCGCTGCCGTCGCGTAAACGTCGGCGCGCAGGACGAGCGGCACGTGCGCCGTCAGCACGTCGCGCGTCACGCCGCCTCCGACGGCCGTTACGCCACCGAGCAGAATCGCGCCGAGCGGCGGCACGCGGTAGTCGAGCGCTTTCTGCGCGCCGGCGATTGCGAACAATGCGAGCGCCGCGGCATCGAGGTATCCGAGATCGTACGCGGGCACCGCAAACGCTCCGCGTGCGAATGCGAACGTGCAGAGGCCGCCCGCGAACGCCGCGCTCGCATAGCGCCAATCCTGGATCGCTTTCGGCGGAACGGCGGCGATCGCGATATCGCGAATGATGCCGCCGCCGAGCGCGGAGACGAACGCGATGACGAGCACGCCGAACACGTCGAAATTCGCAGCAACGGCCACGGCCGACCCTTCGATCGCGAAGAGGAACGTGCCGAGAAGATCGAGGCCGAGGACGATGCGGTCGCGCACGGTATCGCGCTAGACCACGGTCGCGGCGATCCCCGCGACGAGCGCGCCGCATACCGTCGCGCTGATGTTGACGGCGTCGTTGCCGAACCACGTGAGGCCGCGTAGCGGGCGAGTCGGTGCGCCGCAGGCGTGCGGATTGCGCTCCGTCGCGCGTTCGCACGCGTCGCACCAGCGCAGCGATTGCAGCGACGCGCCGAGGACCGAATCCGAGAGCGCGCCGACGATGCCGCCGGCGAAGACCGGCAAGAACGCGCGCGGCACGAGCGTGCGCGCTGCGAGCGCGACGAACAGTGCGCCGACGACTTCGGCGAGCGTGCCTTCGAACGTGACGCCGCCGGAGAGACCGGTCGCGATGCGTTCGAAAGTCAAAATCGAGCGCGGACGCCCGCGTGCGAGCGTTCCGATTTCCGTGGCCCACGTGTCGGCCGCCGCCGCCGCGAACGCACCGGCGAACGCGGGCACGAACCGTGCATCGCGCAAGCTCGCGAGCGCGCACAGCGCGGCGACGCCACCGTTCGCGACGACTTGCATGCCGTCGCGAGCGCCCGTCTTATCGACATCGACGAGGCGTTCCGACTTGCGCTGCTTGCCGACGCGCGAGAGCCCGACCGACGTGACGAAGAACGTAACGAGAACGCCGCTCCCCGGGAACCCGAGCGCGCCGTACGTGGCCGTGCCGACCGCAAACGCCGCGAACGCACCGGATCGATCGAGCGCGTGTGCGCGATACGCAGCGGCCGCGATCGCGCCCGCGCCGATCGCACCGATCGCGAAGTCGAGCGGCCGGCGCGCGCGCGGCGTCACGGCGCGTACGCCGCGTACACGGTTCGCGCGACCTTCGCAAGCACGGCATCACGCGTTGCGTCGTCGGCGGGTGAGGCCGCGAGCAATGCCACGAGAACGATGCGCCGGCCGTCGGGAAGCGTCACGATTCCGGCATCGTTCGTCGCCTCGGCCAGCCCGCCCGTCGCGTCTCCCGAGCCGGTCTTATGCGCGAGCCGAACGTTCGGCGGGAACCCCGCGCGGAAGCGGTCGGCTCCCGTGCGGACGTCCGAGAGATCGAGCAACAACTCGTTCGTCGCGTCGAGGCCCGCGGCGCGCTGCGACGCGATCGCCGTCAACAGATCGGCGACCGCATTCGGGGTTCCGCCGTTTTCGCCGCCACGCGCGAACGTGCGCCCGGCGCGCGCGTCGGCATACAGATCGGCCTCGGTCTTGCGAATCGCGAAGCCCGTGTATCCGAGGCGCGTCATCATCGCTTGGACGGCGTCGGGTCCGCCGATCTCGCGCAACACGATGTCGCAGGCGGTGTTGTCGCTGTCGACGAGCATCGCGCGAACGAGCTCCCAGAGCGTAAGACTCACGTTGCCACGCGGATGAGCGCCCGCGATCGGACTAACGCCGTGGCGAAGGTCCGCCGCGGTAACCGATACGCGTTCGTCGAGATCGAGCTTGTGCTGGTCGGCGAGCCGGTACGCCGTTACGGCAACGGCGAGCTTGAAGACGCTCGCGAGCGGGAACATCCGATCGCCGCGTATCGCGATTCGTGCGTCGCGATATGGGTCGTACAGCGCGATACCGAGCGTGCCCGGCGCGTCATCGACGATCGCTTGGAGTTGACCCGGTAGCCGGGCGAGACGAAGCTCCTCGGACAGCGGGGTCGGCGTCGGAGCGGGCGTCGGAACCGGAGTCGCGGGTGGCGGGCTCGGCGGATGCCGGCGCGCATCGGCGGGTAGCGCGCGCGCGCCCGTGACACAGAGCGCGATAAAGAGCACGGCGACTGAAGAGCGACGCATCCGAACGACTCCGGCGACGAGCTAGCGAATCGCGTGCGCTGCGTCGAGAGCGAGAATCAGTCCGTCGACCGTGTAGTCGTCGGCGACGACGTCGACCGAGATGCCGTGTTCGCGCGCCGCTTCGGCGGTGACGGGGCCGATGCACGCCACGATCTTATCTTGAGCGAGATCGCCCGCACCCGGCACGTTCTCCACGAACGATGCGACCGTGCTCGCGCTCGTGAACGTCCACACGTCCGTCGTCTCCGCGAGCGATCCGAGGTTCGGATCGGATACGTGAACCGTCTTGTACGCGGCGACCGCATCGACGCTGCGACCCGCTTCGCGTAGCGTGTGCGCGAGCACGTCGCGCATCTCTTGCGCGCCGTAAATGAGAATGCGATCGTTCGGTTGCGTGCGCTCGATAAGGCCCGTCGCGACGCTCTCGGCGACGAACTCCGCGGGAACGAATTCCGCACGAATCCCGTGCGCCATCAGGCGCGCGGCGGTCTTCGGTCCGATCGCCGCGACCTTCGCATGCCCGAAGCGGCGCGCGTCGCCACCATCGACACCGAGCCCGTCGAAGCACGCCTCGACGCCGTTTTGGCTCGTGAAGACGACCCATGCGTAGCTCTCGAGATGCGCGCGCGCTTCGCTTGCGGGTTTCGGATCGTCGGGCGGCGCGATTGCGATCGTCGGTGCGACCACGGGTTCCGCACCGCGCTCCCACAATTTGTCGGCGAACTCATCGGAGCGCTCGCGCGCGCGCGTCACGAGCACGCGTTTGCCGAAGAGCGGGTTCGTATCGAACCAACGAATCGTATCGCGTTCGCGCACGACGTCGCCGATAACCACGATTGCGGGCGCTTTGAAGTTCGTGCGCTCCACCTCGCTCACGATCGTTTCGAGCGTGCCGACGAGTGTCTCTTGCGTGGGCTTCGTCCCCTCGCGCACGATGCCGACCGGCATGTCACCGGGCATCCCGTGCTCCATGAGCTTCGCCACGATGCCGGCGAGGCTACCCATCGCCATCAGGAAGACGAGCGTTTGTTTCGGATTCGCGAGCTTCTCGAAATCGAGCGACGAGTAGCCCTTCGTCGGATCTTCGTGGCCCGTCGCGATCGTGAACGACGTGTTGTGATCGCGATGCGTGATCGGAATGCCGGCGTACGCGGGCGCGGCGATCGCCGACGTGATGCCCGGAACGATCTCGAACGGCACGCCGGCCGCGCGGAGCTCGGCCGCTTCTTCGCCTCCGCGCGCGAACACGAAAACGTCTCCGCCCTTGAGGCGAACGACGCGCCTGCCTTCGAGGCCGAGTTTGACGATGAGCGCCGTGATCTCGTCTTGCGTCAGCGTGTGCGCGCCGGCTTTCTTGCCGACGTAAATCTTCTCGCAATCGGGCGGTGCCATCCCGACGATCGCGCTCGACGCGAGGTAATCGTACACGAGGACGTCGCACTGCGCGATCGCGCGCGCCGCTTTGAGCGTGAGCAATCCCGGATCGCCCGGTCCGGCTCCGACGAGCCAGACTTTACCGAGGGCCATTATTCCGAGAGTTCGGTTTCGAGCGTCGCGACGTGCGTCGCGGGCGGGCGCCGGCTCGATGCGATTTCCTCGGTGCGTACGCGTAGGTCGAAGAGTTCGTCGAGCTGCATCGCGAGGGTCATCGCTTCCGCATGATTCGAGGTCGCGCGGTCGCGGAGTTTCGTGACGACGCTGTGCAGCAGCTTCGAAATGATCGTGAGCGACGCGCCCGTGATCAACATACGCTCGCGTTCGGTCAGGTCCGTGCAACGCCCGAAGAGCCGCTCGATCTCCCCTTCGCGAATCGACTCGGCTTTCTGCACGAGCGAACTCACGACCGGGATCGCGACGCGCGACTGATACCAGCGCGCGAAGCGCTCGGCGTGTTCCGCGATGATCTCTTCGACGAGCGGAATCGACTCGCGCCGCTTCTCGAGCGTCACGTCGATCATGTCCTTGAGCCGATCGATGTCGGCGACGTGCACGTTCGGAACGCGCGCGACGTCGGGATCCGCATCGCGCGGGACGGCGATATCGATGATGAAAAGTTGACGATCGGGCCGCGCGAGCATCGCTTCCGCAACGTTCCCCGGCGTCAGCACGAAATGCGACGCACCGGTGGAAGTCACGACGATGTCGGAGCGCTTGAGCGCGTCGACGAGTCCCGGGAGTTCGACGGCCGTGCCGACGCCGAGTTGCTCGACGATCGCGCGTGCCTTCGCTTGCGAACGGTTGGCGACGAGCAACTCCGCGCAGCCTTCGAGCCGAAGACGCTTCGCCGCGGTCGCGCCCATCTTGCCGGCGCCCACAACGAGCACGGTCTTTCCGGAGAGGTCGCCGAGCTGTTGTTTTGCGAGATCGATCGCCGCGGTCGCGATGCTGATGGAATCGCCACCGATGCCCGTGTTGGCGCGCGCTTCTTTGCCGGCGTTGAGCGCTTCGCGGAAGAGCGCGTGGAGCGTCTTACCGAGCGAGCGCGCCTTCTGCGCTTGAATGTATGCGTCTTTGACTTGGCCGAGAATTTCGGCCTCGCCGATCAGCATCGAGTCGAGGCCCGTGGCGACGCGGAAGAGATGGTCCGTGGCCTGCGAGCCGAGCAGCGTGTACATGTACGACGACATGTCGTGCTGCACGTCGCCGTGGCGGAAATTCTTCAGGAACGACTTGAGTTGCTCGACGCCCGTTTCGTAGTCTTCCAGCTCGGCGTAGATCTCGAGCCGGCCGCAGGTCGACAGCATAACCGCTTCCCGAACCATCTCGTAATCGCGAAGCGCGATCAGCGATTCGCTCATGCGGGAGGCGGGGAACGCGTGCCGCTCGCGCACATCGACGGGTGCCGAGTGATGCGAGAGACCCAGGCAAACTAAAGGCATACGGAAGACTCCTCGTCCGGGACGTAGGACGAGATTGCCATACTTTTGTCGGCCGTGGCGTGCGCGCCGTCACCAACATTTCCGAGATTCACGATTCTGCCATACCGCCTGGGGGCCATATGCCCAACTATACCGAGGTTTTGACGTCTCTCCTATGTGAGATGTGTCAGGCTCGGGCGAGGAGTGACGCCACGGCGTCCTCGGCCGAGCGGATGGTCTCGTCGATCGCGGCATCGTCGTGGGCCAGGCTGAGGAACCCGGCCTCGAACTGGGAGGGGGCGAGGTAGACGCCCCGGTCGAGCATCGCGTGGAAGAACTGGGCGTAGAACGCGGTGTCCGCGGTCTTGGCGCTCGCGAGATCCGTGACGGGGCCGGGCGTGAAGTAAAAGCCGACCATCGAGCCCCGGTGGTTCGCCTGGTGCGGGATGCCGTGGCGGGCGAAGAGGTCGTCGAAGCCTTCCGTGAACCGGGCTCCGGCGGCGTCGAGTCGCTCGTAGACGCCCGGTTCGCGTAGCGCGCGCAGCGTCGCGGCGCCGGCCGCCATCGCGAGCGGGTTTCCGGAGAGCGTCCCCGCCTGGTAGATCGCGCCGATCGGCGAGAGCCGCTCCATGATCTCGGTTCGGCCGCCGAAGGCACCGACGGGGAGTCCGCCGCCAATCACCTTGCCGAGGGTCGTGAGGTCGGGCAGAATGCCCTCGCGCTCTTGCACGCCGCCCGGCGCCACACGAAAGCCGGTCATCACCTCGTCGAAGATCAGAAGGGCGCCGAACTCGGTGCAGAGCGCGCGAAGGGCGGCGAGATATCCGGGCTTCGGGAGCACGAAGCCCATGTTACCGACGTACGGCTCGACGATCACGCAGGCGATCTCTTTGGGGTTCGCCTCGAACGCGGCACGCAGGGCGTCCTCGTCGTTGTACGGCAGCACGATCGTGTCGCGCGCGGTTCCCTCGGTGATGCCGGGCGAGTCCGGCGTGCCCATCGTCAGGGCGCCGCTCCCCGCCGAAATCAGGAACGAGTCCCCGTGGCCGTGGTAGCAGCCCGCGAACTTCACGACCTTATCTCTGCCCGTGAACCCGCGTGCGAGCCGCAGCGCGCTCATCGTGGCTTCCGTACCGCTCGAACAGAAGCGAACGCGTTCGACCGAGGGCACCATCGCGATCACGAGTTCCGCGAGTTCGCTCTCCGCTTCGGTCGGCGCGCCGTACGACGTGCCGCGAGCGGCCGCTGTGGCGATCGCTTCGAGCACGGATGGCACCGCGTGGCCGAGGATGAGCGGACCCCACGACATCACGTAGTCGATATACGAATTGCCGTCGAGGTCGGTGAAGCGGCAGCCCGATGCTTCCGCGACGAACACGGGCGAACCGCCGACGCCTTTGAACGCGCGCACGGGCGAATTCACGCCGCCGGGAATGAGGGACTTCGCGCGTTCGTAGGCGGCGGAGCTGCGGGGGCGGGTCATGCGAATTCTCCTCGGGCGCGGAGCTGCTCGAGCAGGGCCGCATAGTCTTCGGGCGTGTTGACGTTCGTAAAACGCAGTGGATCCTCGTCAACTTCCACGTAGCGCGTACGAAGTGCTTCGACGACGCGTCGGACCGCACCGCGACCGGAGCGTAAAATTTCCGGCGCGACACGCACGAACGTATCGCGATCGTAGAACGCCGCGAGCGGTTCGATTTGCGGCCGGCCGTCGGCGCCCGCATGCGTGGGAACGAGCGCTTCGTCGTCGCCCGTCCAGCGTGCTGCGAGGCGATGCACGAAGGCCGCATCGACGAACGGCGCGTCGGCCGCGAGCGCGAAGATCGGCGTCGAATGCATCGCCTCGAATGCGGCGAGCAGACCCGCGACGGGTCCGCGTCCAGGTTCGCGATCCGTGACGACCGGCACGTCGACGAGCGCGCGTAGCTCGGTTGCGAGTTCCGCGCTGCTCGCCACGACGATCTCGCGCGACGCGGCGCGCACGTTGTTTAGGACGCGAACGATCATCGGCACGGCGCCGGCGCGTGCCGTCACCTTGCCTGGTAACCGCGTCGCGCGGCCGCCTGCGACGATGGCGATGCCGACGGGGATCGTCTCGCGGGCGGCGCTCAGGTTAGTGCTCGGGTGTGAAGTCGGCTGGGATTTGGAACGTCGGTGCGTCCGCCGCGGTCAAGCGCCGGACGTGCGTTCGCCGGACGAAGCGCCAGTTATCGATCGGGAAACGCGGAAGACCGGACGTGGTGCCCTTCGTCGCGTCGAGGCGATAGAGGGTGAAGTGTCGTTCTTCGGGACGGATCTCGCCGCGAAAGGCGCCCGTCGCCGTGCAGCGATGGAAGAATGCGACGGGCTTCAAGTATGTCGCGGGATCGAGCCAGTCTTCGTCCGCGACCGTCACGCGTTCGTCAAGGTCCGTTGCGACGTACGAAAGCCGGCGGTCGACGACGTCGATGCTTTGGCACGCGCCGGTTCGCTCGGCGCCGGCGAACGTCAGGCTATCTGCGAAAACGAGCGTCCGCATGCCGAAGCTCGCCGTTGGATCGGTCGGTAATTCATCGAGACCGACGGCAGCTGCGTCCGGACGGATATCCTCGACGTCCACGTGCATAACGAACGTGCCTTGCTCGGGCTCCGGCTCGCGAAACTTCGGCGTCCCGATGTAGGCGAAGAACGCAGCCGGCCGCGGCTCGAGAAGGCGCATCGCTTCGGGGCCGCGGAGGCGAACGTACGTCTTCGCCTTGAGATCGAGGAAATCGATCTCCGGCACGTCGCGCCGCACGATCGTCGCCTTCTCGTTCGTCGCGTCGTCGACGCGCGCGAGCGTTCCGAGGAACGCGTAGTGATACCAGCGGCCGTCGAGGCGATTCGCGACTCCGCCGATCGATTTGTCGGCTACATGCCGATCGAACGACGCGCCGTTCGGCGTCCCTGGGATCGGCGGAAACACGTTCGCATAATCGTCCGCATACGTCGTACTTTCGTAGTCCTCCGCCGGGTCGATCGGTGGCAAGTGTTTGATGCCGAAACCGAAGTCGGTAAATTCGTCGAACGAAACGTCGGGCGGAGCGGCGCTGACCGTCGCCCGGGCCAGGACGATGGCAAACGCCATCGCGATGGCCGCGAGGTTAGCGCGCGTGGCGCTGCGCGTAGGACTTCGCGAAGTACGTGATGATGATGTCGGCGCCCGCGCGCACGAAGCTCGTGAGGATCTCGTCGATCGTGCGATTCTCGTCGATCCAACCGTTGCGGCCCGCGGCCTTCACCATCGCGTACTCACCGCTGACGTTGTAGCACGCGACGGGAACGTCGGAGATCTCGCGCACGGCGCGGATGAGGTCCATGTATGCGAGTGCGGGTTTGACGATCAGAAAGTCTGCGCCCTCATCGAGATCGATCATCGCTTCACGCAACGCCTCGCGTGCGTTCGCCGGATCCATCTGATACGTGCGACGGTCGCCGAACTGCGGCGTCGAGTCGGCGGCTTCGCGGAACGGCCCGTAAAACGCGGAGGCGAATTTCACGGCGTACGACATGATCGGAATCGAGCCGAAGCTCGAACCGTCGAGCGTCGCGCGCAGATAGCCGACGCGGCCGTCCATCATGTCCGAGGGCGCGATGACGTCGACGCCGGCCTCGGCATACGATAGCGCCGTCTTCCCGAGCAGCTCGAGCGTCGCGTCGTTATCGACGTCGCCCGCTTCGTCGAGGATGCCGCAGTGGCCGTGATCCGTATACTCGCAGTTGCAGAGGTCCGCGATCACGAGCATTTCGGGAACGTCGCGTTTGATCGCGCGGATCGCGCGTTGCACGACGCCCGCGGGATCGTGCGCCGAACTCGCGACCGCATCTTTGAAATCGGGGATGCCGAAGAGGAGCACCGCTTTGATGCCGAGCGCGGCGAGCTCGCGACATTCGGCCGAGACGTTCTCGACCGTGTAGCGGAAGACGCCGGGCATGCTCGAGATTTCGCCCGCCGGCTGGCCGGGATCGACGACGAAGAGCGGCTGCACGAGCGCGCCGACGCGCACGACGTTCTCGCGCACGAGCTCGCGCATCGCGGCGCTCGAACGCAGGCGGCGCGGACGCTTGGTGAGGTCGACCGTGGTTCGCGGCCGCAGCAGTTCGCCGATACTCATGATGCGCTTCTTTCGATGACGTAGTGCGTCACGCTTTGTACGAACGCGCCGATCGTGGCTTCTGCGGCCACGACGTCCGGTGGGAAGCCGGCCGCGCGTGCGGCTTCGGACGAGGCGTCGCCCATCGCGGCCACGATCGGTCTCGCGCCGGAGGCCTGCAGCTCGGCGAGAAACGACGCGACCACGCGAACCGAACCGCTCGAGGGAAAGAGCAACGCTTCGGGTATCCGGCCGTCGAGCGCGCGCGCGGCCGCGGCACTATCGCTCGCCTCCACGACTTCGGCGCCGGCACCGCGGAGGGCGGGCCCGATCGTGCTCGGCCGATCTTGCGTCCGTGGCAAGAGGAAGAGACGGCCCGCGAGCGGCCCCGCATCGGATTCGAGAGCCGCGGCGCCTGCGGCATCGCGTTCGCCGACACTCGCGAGCAGTGCGTCGCCGCCCTCGGCGAGGAGGCGGCGTGCGAGCGACTCGCCGAGTCGCTCGGATGCCGCGAAGTCGGCGATCGGAATCGCTTCGGTACCGCGCACGATCGACGAGCCGTCGACGGCGGCGATGCACGCGCTTAGGCGCACCTGCCCGTCACGAACGACGGCATGGGCGCCGACCGGTGCTTGGCAGCCGCCACGAAGCGTGCGCAGAAATGCGCGCTCCGCGCGTACGGTGAGTTCGGTGTTCGTATCGGAGAACAGGGCGGCGATCCGGCGCGCGAGTTCGGGATCGTTCGCACGCGTCTCGATCGCAAGCGCGCCTTGACCGACCGCGGGAATCAGTACGTCCGGTTCGAGCGGCACGGTGTACGTCGCGCCGAGTTCGAGGCGTTGCAGGCCCGCCATCGCGAGCAAGATCGCGTCGTATCCGCCCTCGCGGAGCTTGCGCAGACGCGTGTCGACGTTGCCGCGGATCGTCTCGAAGCGAAGGTCCGGCCGAAGCGCTTGAAGCTGTGCGCGGCGCCGCGGGCTCGAGGTTCCCACGAGCGCGCCCTCGGGAAGGTCGTCGAGCGACGCATAGAGCTCGCTGCAAAACGCGTCCCGCGGATCGACGCGCGGGCCGATCGCGGCGAGGTGCATGTCGTCGGGCAGCGAGCTCGGTAGATCCTTGCACGAGTGGACCGCATAGTCGGCGCGCCCGTCGCGCAGCGCGAGTTCGAGCTCTTTTACGAAGATGCTATCCGTGCCGAGTGCGGCGAGGGAACGGTCGAGCACGCGATCGCCCTTGGTCGAAATCTGCAGCACCGTCGAGACGAGGCCGTGGCGTGCGAACGCGGCCATCACGTGGCGCGTTTGCCACATCGCGAGCTGGCTCGCGCGCGTCGCCACAACCAGTTGCCGGAACGGTTCGCTCGGCCGGGCGTCGGGCGGCTTCACGAGTTCGGTGTAGACCTCTTCCACTTCGTTTTCCACGGTGCTCGGATTCATCGCCGCGAGGTCCGCGATTTCCCGGGCGGCTAGCGCACGCATCACGGGTCCGCGGTAGTCCGGCGCCACGACGGCTTTGGTGTAGTCGCGCGCGCGGGCGAGCGTCGCGGCCGCGCGGCCGTACGACTCGTCGTAGCGCGCTCGCAGTTCCTCGAGCAGTCGCATCGCGAACGACGGCGAGCTGCCGCCGGTATCGATCGCGAAGGTCAGGCTGCCCGTCCGGTGCACCATCGGCGTCGAGAAGTCGCTCTCGCCGGAATCGGTCGTATCGTCCACGAGGACCCGCCGCGCTCGGGCGGCCGCCACGACGGCGGCATTCGCTTCCGCGCTGGAGGTCGCGGCGTAGACGAGCGTCGCGTCGTCGACGTCGGCCGGCTCGAACGCGCGGAGGTGAAGGTCGACCGTTCCCGCGGCAGCGGCATCGCGAATGTCCTCGGCCGCCTCGAGCGCGACGACGCGAACGCGAGCGCCGGCGGCCAGCAGCCCGCGCACTTTGCGGGCGGCCACGGCCCCGGCGCCGACGACGACGGCGAGCTTGCCGCGCAAATCGAGAGCGATCGGATACACCCGCGGGACTTTCTGAGTGCCGAGGGCAACCTCCCTGACCGTGAATTCGGCCCCGTGGCGAGCAGCGCTCGCCGGCGCGCTCGTTGCGGCGCTCGCGACGTTACCCGGTCTCGGCGCCGGCACGCTGTGGGACAACAGCGAGACGGCGTATAGTGAGGTCGCCCGCGAGATCTGGATCTCGCACAGCTGGATCGTGATGCATCTCAACGGCGCGCCATGGTTCGTGCAGCCGCCGCTGTACTTTTGGATCGCCGCGCTCTTCGCGCGCGCGTTCGGGAATTCTGAGTTTGCGTACCGTCTGCCGTCGGCGCTCGCGACGATCGCGACGGCGGCCGCGGTGGGCTACGTGGTCGCGCGCCTCACGACGATGCGCGCTGCGGTGTTGAGCGCGACCGTGCTTTCGACATCGTTGATGCAGGCGATCGTCGGTCGGCTCGCGATCATGGATGCGCTGCTCGACCTCACGGTCGCGCTCGCGATCCTCGCGTGGTTCGGCGCGCTGCGCACGGGGAATCGCGCGTGGTGGTACGCGGGATGCGTGTCGGTTGCGCTCGGCACGCTTGCGAAGGGTCCGGTCGCGCCAGCGGCCGCGCTCATGGTGGTCGTGCCGTGGGCGTTCTGGGAACGGGCGGTCGGACGACGCGTGTTCGTTCCGCATGCGATCGACTTCGGAGGCGGAGCACTCGCCTTCGCGGCGTTCGTTCTGCCGTGGGCGCTCGCGCTCGAACGTGCGGCCGGCGGCGTCGCATTCGAGCAGATGCTCGGACACTACACGGTCGGACGGTATCTCGGAACGATCGAAAATCAATCGGGACCGATCTGGTATTACGTCCCCGTTCTCGTTCTCGGATTTTTCCCGTGGTTCGCATATCTCGTGCCGTCGTCGATCGCCGCCTGGCACGCGGCGCGCGCGGAACGAGGCGGCTTGGAACGACTCGCGATCGTCTGGGCCGTCGTACCGTTCGTGTTCTTTAGCTTCGCGAAAACAAAACTACCGAACTATATCGCGCTCGAGATGCCGGCGCTCGCAATCGTCGTCGCACTGTGGTTCGAAGGCGTGACGGAAGAGATGAACCGACGCGTCGCGTTGTGGTGGACGGCGGTCGTTCCGGTGCTCATCGTCCTGCTCGGAATCGCGAGCGTCGTGTTTTCGCACGACAATCGTTTGACCGCGGACCTCGGGCAGATCGCGGCTCCGTTCTTGGCTCTCGGCGTGGCGATTCTCGCGGGCTCCATCGCATGCTTCGTTCTCTTGCGGTCGCGCGAACGCGGCTGGCTCGCGCCGTTCGCACTCGCGGCTGCGAACGTGATCGTGATGCTCATCATCGCGGTGATCGGCGAGCCGATCGTCGAGCGATTCAAACCGATTCCCGCGCTCGCTGCCGTGATCGAACGCGCGCGGCAGCCCGGAGACGTGGTCGCGATTCAGAGCGTGTCCGGCGGCAACGGTCTCATGTTCTACACGCGTCCGGGCATCGCGATTCTCAACGGACCCGCCGACGTGTCGAACGATTCGCCGAACGACCCGCGTCGGGCGATCTGTTCCGCGCCGCGCGCGTTCGTGGTTACCTCGAAGAAGCGGCCGGCGACCGACCCGACGTACGGACGCGAGCGGCACACGATCGCAACGTCGAACGGCGACGTTCTGTATCTCTACGACGGCCCGCCCTGTAAGGATTAAGCGGCAGCCGCATCACGTCGCGGCGATCCGGCACAACGTTGCGGTCACGCCCTGCGCGAGCGCTTCGACCGCCTGCAGATCGAGCGCGCTGTTGCGGAGCGGTCCGTCGACGATCAGCGATGCGAGCCCGTGGACGCCCGACCACGCGGTCAGCGCGATCGTCTGCGCGTCGCCGCGAATCGCCCCCGATGCGAGACACGCGGCGATCGTCTCCTCGAGCGGCGCGTACGATTCGCGCGCGGCGAGGGTGAGCGGCACGCCCTCGGCATCGACGAGCGGATCGGGGCAGAGCTCGGGCCGGAACATGAAACGGAACTCCGCTTGGTGTTCGAACGCGAAGCGCACGTACGCGATTCCGACCCGTTCGAGGCGGAGCAAAGGGTCGTCCGTGGTTCCTTCGGCCGCACGGAGCGCCGCAGTAAACGCCGCGAACGCCTCGATGGCGAGCGCTTCGACGAGGGCCGACCGGTTCGCGAAGTGGTTGTACACGGCCGCATGGCTGACGCCGGCGCGGCGCGAGACCTCGCGGAGCCCGAAGCCGTCGAGCCCCGCTTCAGCGACGAGCCCGCGCGCCGCCTCGAGGAGCGCCTCGCGTAGGTTGCCGTGGTGATAGGCGCTCTTTCCCGGTTTTCGTGGCGGGGATATTGACATCGGTAACATTATACGTCATGTTACCAGTGTAAATATAGCTCTGTGGGGAATTTGCATATGGCAACCAAAGAGAACGCGCTCTATCCCGGGCGATACACGGCCGGCAACGACCAGGATCTCGTCGTGTTCCTGATCGGCATGCGCTTCAACGGCTTCGCGGGGCTCCGCTACGCGTTGCAAGCGTTCGTCTCGATGCCGCGCATGCTCGCGTCGCTCGAAAAGCATCCGGAAACGGGATGTCTCGGCGGGCACGTTGCGTTCGGTTGGAAGACGGCGTACGTGATGCAGTACTGGCGGTCGTTCGACGATCTCGATCGCTTCGCGAAAGCTCCGAACGACGAACACCATCCGATGTGGCGCTGGTACATGCGTCTCGGAGATAAGGCGCGCGACACCGGCATCTGGCACGAGACGTTTCGCGTGGCGGCCGGTTCGTACGAATCGATCTACGCCAACATGCCGCGCTTCGGATTAGCGAAAGCCACGACGCACGTCCCGGTCGTCCCCGCGACGTCGACCGCACGCAAACGCATCGAAGCGAGTTGCCCGCACGTGATGAATGCGTGATGAGAGCGGGCTTAGAGCGTCCTTAGAGTTCGCGCGAATCGTGTCGCATGCGGTTCGACGTGCGTTGGTAAGGCATCGCACTCATCCGCGGCGATCGCCGCACCGAAGGGGCCCAACATGAACGCATTTCTTTCGAAATCCATCCTCGGCATCTGCACGGCGGCGCTCGTCGGTGCGACGATGCTTCCGCTCGCGGCGTCGGCCGGTGAAGTCAACAATCGTATCGATCGTCAGCAGGCGCGTATCGATCGTGGCGTGGCCGACGGACAGATGACGCGCCGCGAATTCAATCGCACGGAATCACGTCTCGATCGCATCGACGCGCAGCGCGAACGGGACCTTCGCGCGAACGACGGGCATCTGACGCGCGGCGAGCGCGCTCGACTCAATCGCGAATTAAACCGGAACTCGCGCGCGATCTATTTCGACAACCACGACCGTGCTCGTCAGCCGGGCGCGCCGCTGCGCTAATCGGTCGCCATCGCTACGGCGCCCACGATGACGGCGTCGTAGCGCGGCTCGCCCAATGCGACGTGGAGAACGTTCCGACGTCGTAGACGTCGCCGACGGGCGGCCGTGCGTCGGCCGGAACACGTGGCGTCGTGCTGAACGCGTACGCCGGTTCGCATGGGGCTTCGAAGCCGCTCCCGCCGCTGACGCCCCACGGTTCGTTATCGTTGCCCGGCGCATTGTCGTCGGCGAATGGCCGGCTCGGATCGTCGTTCGCATCCGAATTCGCGCACGTCATCGTCACGGAAATCGTCGTGTCGGTGTCGGCTGCGGGTCGCGCGGGATCGGGCGTTGGCGGCGCGATCGATTCTCCGGCGCCCATTGCCTCGGCGGGTGCGCCCGCGGTATCGCCCTGCGCCGCGCCGACGCTGCTCGCGATCGTCGTCGCATCGCGAACGCCCGAGAGAATCGCATAAGGCGGTGCGTCGAACACGCGGATCGTCGCGAGCCGCGCGGCGCTCGCGACGATCGTGCCGTCACGATCCGTCAGCGTTGCCGAAATCGTTGCCGAGATGCGATTCTCGTGTAATGCGTCCTGAAGGTTCTCCGCGAGCGACGCGCCCAACGTCGCATTCGCCGTGCTGCCGGCGACGGCGAACGACATCGTAAGCGACGCTCCGCACCCCGGATCGTTCGCCGTACACGCGCTTTGCGTTCCATCCGAAACGGTCGTCGTGTTCCACGTGCTCGACGCACCACGTGCGGCGACGGATCGAGCCGCCCAGCGCACGAAATCCCCGGTTCCGCGCTCGAGTCCGCTCGAAACGATTCGTGCGGCAACGTGTTGCGATGCGATCTTCGCATTCGCGAGCGCGCTTTGGAGTAACGCCAGCGCGATCGCGACGACGAGCGCGACCGACACGAGTGCTTGCAACATCGCGCGCTACTCCGGCGTGCGTCCCGGCGGAGGGCCCGGACCTCCGCAGAGCCGCGAGACGGGATGCGTGGCGCACCACGCGATCGGTGGCGTCGCGATCGGTGCGGGCGACGGGCTCCAATCGGGCGGGGCATCGGGTGGCCAACAGCTCCCGCTCGCAAAGCACGGCGGAGGTGTGTCGACGATTGCGGGCGGTGCGGTTGTGGGCGCGCTTGCAACGGTCCCGCTGGGTGGCGGCGGCGCCGCGGGACATGTGGCGCCCGGCGTTTCTCCGTGCGTGACGTCGTACACGATGCCGGCCGTCGATTCCGTGAACCATTCGGGATGGTAATCCTCGGCGGGCCCACCCGTGAGGCCGCCCGGGTATCCGTAGAGATTGAAATCGCACCACGTCTGCGGCGGCTGCGTGCGCCAGCCGTCGTAGCTGACGTCGAGCCGCGCGCGCACGAACACGTGCGACTTGCCTGCGAGGCCGAACCAGAAGCGATGCGTCTGGTCGACGCGATAGACGATCGCGCGGATTTGCGGATACGCACGTACGGTAAAGCCGCTCGGTAACGTGGCCGTAGCGAGATGGAGCGTTTGCGACCCGTGTTGCGTCGCGATCGTGATTTGCACCGTCACGTTGCCGCCGAAGCGATCGCTCCGCGCGTCGCCCGTTGCGGTAAATCCGACCGGGAGCGCCTTCGGTATCGCTCCGCCGAGTGCGGGCGCGACGGCGGCCGCGTAAACGTTCGCACCACCCACGAGTTCGTTCGCTTGCAGCGTACTCGCGCGAAATCCGGTCACGCCGGACAGCGCGGGATAGCGGGCTGCGACGTCGATCGTTCCGTTCGTGCGCGTCGCTTCGCCGATGTGTCCCGCGGCGTCGTAGTCGAAGCGGCGTAGCGTGTGCGCCGCGGCGTCGAAATAGTAGGCCCACGATGCGATCGTCCCCGTGTCGGTGCGCGTATAGAAGTCGACCTCGTGCGCGCCGGCAGCGCCGGCGTTCGGTTGCCGCATGACGTCTCGTGTGGGGACGAAAACGGCAAACGCCGTCTCCGCGTCGCTGCGCATCTCGTCGCTCATTTGATCGAGCGTCAGCGAGCCGCCGCTCGCCGTCGCCGCAGTGGCGGTCATCGCGAACATGCCGCGAAGGACGCCGAGCGTCGCAAGCCCGAGTGCGACCGCGAGAACGATTGCAAGCGAGACGTCGAGGAGCGTAAAGCCGCGTTGCGCGTTCAGGGCGAAACCGCGGGACTCGGCGACGGCTGATCGACGACGGATCCGGGAGCGGGCGCCTCATCGTAGAGCGGACGCTCTTCGGTCACGGCATCGCCGGTTGCGTCCGAGACCGTGACGCGCGCGATGCTCGGCGCCGACGTACCGCCCGGCGCGATCGCGACGGACATCGTGAGCGGTGTGCCGTCGCGCACGATCGACGTGGTATAGTTCCGCGAGCCCAGACGCTGTAATGCCGCGCTATCGTACGCGGTCGCGACGCGCAGGTCGGAGAGCACGTTGCGCGCGTCGTTCGACATTGCGGCGCGCTCGGCGAATGCGGCATTCGCGTGCGCCGCACGAACGACGGCCGCCG
>Ga0209611_10006272_pt1 | contig 19558 bp, 11 predicted proteins | sample S1TSphgellanicum_3_FD_187693 | JGI IMG/M metagenome (GOLD analysis project Ga0209611, IMG submission 187693) | Host-associated microbial communities from peat moss isolated from Minnesota, USA - S1T2_Fc - Sphagnum magellanicum MG (SPAdes) (version 2) | ecosystem: Host-associated > Plants > Peat... | reverse complement strand
TTAATGATTATTGGTTGATATTTTATTGATGGATATTGTTGAATATTGGTGGATATGAATGGTTATTCTACTAGTGGCTATTAGTGCATATTCTATTAATGGCTATTGTTGATATTATATTAATGAATATTGGTGGATATTAATGGTTATTATATTAATGGCTATTAGTGCCTATTCTATTAATGGCTATTTTTGATATTATATTGATGAATATTGGTGGATATTAATGGTTATTCTATTAGTGGCTATTGGTGGTTATTAATGGTTATTCTATTAATGGCTAGTGGTGCTTACTTTATTAATGACTATTGGTTGATATTATATTGATGAATATAGGTGGGTATTGATGGTTATTAATGGTTATTTTATTAGTGGTTATTAATGCCTATTTTATTAATGGTTATTATATTAATGGCTATTGGTTGATATTATATTGATGGATATTGATGGGTATTAGTGCTTACTAATGGTTATTCTATAAGTGGCTATTAGTGCCTAATCTCTTAATGGCTATTGGTGGATATTCTATTAATGGATATTGGTGGACATTAATGGCTATTATATTTGTGGTTATTGGTGAATATTTTATTAATGGATATTGGTACTTATTATGGTTATTATATTAATGGTTATTAGTGGATATTCCATTAATAATCATATTAGTGATTACTAATGTTATTATATTAATGATAATTAGTGGTTATTTTATTAATGGTTATTGATGGTTATTCCATTGTAAGCCATTGGTGGTTATTTTATTGGTGGTTATTGTGTTATAAGTTATTGTTAATTATTATATGTTATATTACGACTATTGGTGATTATTTTATTATAAATGATTGTTGGATATTCTATGTTATAATATCATAAGCTATTGGTAGTTATGATATTGTATGGTATTTTAAATTATTTTTTGTAGGTTATTATTTTCTATTCTAAATTATTTACCTTAAGTCACTATATTTTATTTTAAATTATTTTAAGTTATTATACTTAGGATAAAATAATTTATAATAACATAAAGTATACGTTAAAATAATTGAAGTAGCTTAAAATAATATAAGGTATATCATAAAACAACATATATATATATAATTAAAACATAAAAATAAACATATTTAACACAATAAATTATAAATAGTGAATTATGTTAATTAGTAATGAAACATGATGTTTACACAGTGATATTATAGTGAAATAACTTTCACCAGGGTGAAATCAATAAAATGCAATGAACTTATTTCATTTTTAAAGTCCCATAATGATTTAGACTAATGAACTGCACTGCATTTTTAAAGTAATGACACATGAAACTTGAAAAAGATGATGTGAAATGGTTCAAAATGAAAGTTTTAGGCATGCTAAAGGATGAACTTGCCAAAGAAACATGGAGGTTTTAAAATTGGTTGTGTAAGCAATGTGCAAAGAGACCATGTGTTAGGTCAAAAACACATTCATAAACATTATTTTGCAATTATTTTAATTTACAATTTGAAGATGTTTTTAATTTTGCTATAAAATGTCACAACATTTGTTCTTATGCATCATGGATGTTGTTTACATTTATGATCCATATTTTTTTGTAGAAATGTGATGTTTGAAACCTTTTATGCCATTTTCCAATTCATAAATGATAAGTATTGCAATAAAAATTCATGCACATTGTTAACTTGTCAAACGATTACTGCAAGTTGGAAAAATCAACAAGTATGCAATCATTCAAAAAGTTTGTTGTTGTAATTTAAGCCATGGTTGAAGTTCATTGATTATATAAACCAACTCTATTAGATTTCAAGAAACAACTTGTAATCAATGCACAATGAAGATGACTTGGAATGTTTACAAGCTTGGATTACATGTATTATCCATAGAAATATTGTTGTGTACCTTGGCAAAAGCAATGATCCAAAAGGGACAATCAAAATTCCATTATACTTGAAGCAATTATAAATCAATCACTTTGGATTTCAAATGTGTATTTTGGTTTCCCTAGTGGTAATAAAAATATTAACATTTTTGGTCATTTACCCTTGGTTGCATATTTGTTGTAAAGACCTAGGAACAATTTGGCATTTATTATGAATGGGCACCACCATGAATATTAATATTTGTTAGTTGATAAATCTACTTGTAATGGTCTTCATCCAAACAATGTTAAAATGTCTACAACATGCACTTTGTTAAAACACAAAAGGTTATTTGCAAAAATGCTACATGTAATTTTAAATTTTTTGCAAGTTCAATTCCAATTTTTTTAATTCATGTTATAATGGGACCACAAAACTATAGTTGACATTTTCATCACGTGCAGTTTTACATTATATCATCTTAAAGGATAAGGTGATGAAAAGGTGGAGGCTATTAAACTGAATATTAATGTCCAATTTAAATGAAAACTATCTTTTGCAATGTTTAAGCAAGCCACTAAAGCCTTAGAAAGTTCATACTTGCATTTTAAACTTTGTAATGATTTGATTGAACATTTATAACATTTGATAAATAATGAATGAAAAAAATTCACACCCATTTTTTCAATTTTATGGTGCAATTTTGTTTTATTCCAATAGTTGAATTAATACACATGGTCAATGTTTTGCTATGTTTCAACAATTGCATTGAACATTTAAAGGGTGGGCTTTGGGTTTGAAGGAACCCAAGTTATTTCCATGAGAATCAAAATATCCATGATAATTGGGATTAAAATTTGGTTAGAGGTGGTATTTAATTGTCGTGTGCAAGCTCCTTTTCACTATTACAAGTCATGGTTTTTTAAGAGGTTCAAACTTATTAACTTGTCATTTTGACTAATGGACATGTACATTTTATCTGCCCAATCATTATGTCAGTAAAAATGACAATGTCCAAATTGTCTTCCCAATTGTGTTGAAATGTCCAATATGATTTGTCAAGATTAACATGGTGGTTTTTTTATGCTTGTCATCTTTGGGTATTTTTTGATTAAAAAACCTAGTCGAAAAAAATCAAAAATCAAAAAATCTTTCAACATTTGTAGTTTTTGGGTTTGTCACAATCAAAAATATTTTTTTACATTTTCAAACATCATGGGTGTTTTTAAAATGGAAAACAAGGCCATGTTTGTTGTCTTTTCTAAAATGGACGCCTTTTTGAAAGTCAAAATGACCATGTTCACAATTGTTTTTGAATGAACTCACATTGCATCCTCCTCCACCCTCTTCATATTTTCAATTTCCTCTTCACTTTTGGTCCTTAAAGTCTTTGTATATGTGAAAAAATGATGCAAAATCTCTTTTCAATTTTCACGTCATTGATTTCTATTACATTGGTTGGAATTTTATCCTTTCTTCAAAAACTTTTGTGTTTGGGAGGCGGAACATGCTTCAATTCCTCCTGCATATCAGCCTAGCACAAGATGTCCTTCAACAATAACCAATAATGTATGAAGCTAAAGGTTGAATATTTGAAGTGTTTTTATTTGTTTAGTTCCAAGCTTTTTTGCAATTATTTAGATGAGGATCTCAACTAGTTTAAAATTGCAATGGACCCTAAACAACTCATAATTTTCATAACATCATGTTTTATAATTCTCCACCTTGTTTCCAATGACTTTGCTTGTCTTTTGTTACTTGCAACTAGTACACAATTATTGTAATGGCCTTGAATTTATTCCTAAAACATGTAATTTTTTACCATTTTCAATGACAAGATCTTGCTATATGTTTAGGAATGATGCACAAAGTTGGCACTTTTCTTTAATTCCAAAATTCTTCCCCTTCTTCGATCGTTTTGCATGTGATGCAACATATGGAATGACAATTAATGTCTAATTTTGCACACCCAACATCATAAATTCAGCTTCAAACATCACAAATTTTTATGTAGAAACCTACAAAACACTCCTTTTATCTCATTGTTCAATCATGTGTACAAGGGAGAATTATAATGAGGCCTATTGGACATTTGTATTTTAAAGATGACAATGGGCTATCAATGCAACTTTTGTGATTGCTTATGATAAATTATTATTGGTGGGGATTTATGGTGTCCCATTAGAGATATTTCAACCAAGTTATAACCAATATTTTATCCCCCTCTCAAACCCTCACTCATTCCAACCTCATTTATCATTTTCTTTTTCATTTTTCACCTTTTTGAGTCAACAAACTAACCTTACCTTTCATTCTTATGAAATTGTTTTTCATGTTTTTGAAAAAAATGGATTTGATATGTGTAGCATAATTCGCCCAAAAATTCCTTGAGTATTTTCATGAACCCCTTGCATCATTTCGATCAACATATTCATTGCAAGTTTTTTTTCTATCAATATATAAAGTTAAATTGTAACAGATTTAACCACAAAAGTCAAATGTTTATATGTAGCCAAAAAAACCAAGGTTTATTTTTTAAAAATTTCCAATGTATTAATGATGATAACCAAAATGTGGTGATTTGAATGGAGTGCATCATCATTAAACATTGACATTGTTTCAAACTTTTTGTCATTTTTGTAACAAAATGGGTTTTTAAATTTTCGGTGTTTTTGTTCACTTGACACGTTTTGGCCCTCCATTTATCAAACCACTCACCGTTTTGAACCCAAATGGTCACACCAATCCTTATGATTGTTAGCAATATAATTATGGAGATATTGATTCAATATCTTGTTCACTCTTTGAGTTTGTTTATTAGTTTGCGAATGGAAAGTGATACTAAATTTTGGTTTGGTCCCCATTTTCTTCATTAATAACATCCAAAATTTTGATATGAATTTTGCATCCTAGTCATTTATTACAACCTCTAGCAACCATTATGTTGGACCCACATGTCAAAAAATAGTTTACCATCCTAATTGTCGTGGCATTTGTTTGGGTCGATGTAAATTTAACCAATTTTGAAAACCTATTTACCATTACAAAGATGGCATCCATCCTTTCTTGTTTTAAGAGACATGTCATGAAATCCATCAAATGGTCTTAAGTGGATTAGGAAGGGCTTATATAGCCCGAACTTTTCCTTCTGTACTAATTTAGTATTTTGGCACTTCACACATGTGCAGACATGATGTTTTACGTCTCCCTTCATTTTGAGCCAATATAATTTTTTTTCCCAACAACTCTCTTGTTGTCTTTTCAACTCAATGTCCCGCCATGGACACATTATGCACTTCTTGCATGACTTTTGTGCGCAACTCTCCCTCTGGCACATAGACTCATGAATGCTTCCATTTTAACAATCCATCTAGAAAAGTGATTACTTTCACCTTCTTTTTCTAGCACAAATCATTGAAATAATTTTGTGCCAAATAATCTTCCGCATACACCTCTCATATTTTCCTCTCTGGATCATTTTTTTCTAATGAACATGGCTCAAAGAATTTGAGTATTTTCCTAAGGCATCTCCTTTGGTATTCCTCTTTGCAATTTAACACATCTGGCACCACATTGTTTTTGTTAGGTTTATGGATCAACTTGATGTCCATAAGGGCCAAGGTATTGTGCTAATGTAATTGTTTCACCATGGCCCTTGGTTGGGTCTCAAAATATTTTAAGAATACATTATTTATAAAGACGTTGGTTTTATGAGAGGCTATGTTGCTTTATGCCTTTAAACAACTCACTACCGCAAATACTTCCCTTTCATGAGTTGGCCATTTCAAATGGGCCCTTGTTAGCCTTTTACTTTCGAAAGAATTAAGTGTCCTTCCTACATAAAGACCATGTCTATCACAAACCCACTTGCATATGTATGCATTTTGAATGATTTCCCAAAATCTGAAAACCATAACACTAGTGCTAACAACAACTTCCCTTTCAAAAGGTTAAACGTTTTTTGTTGTTCACCCTTCTATTTAAACAATCCATCCTTCAAGGGATCGGTGAGTGATTTGGCCAATGCCAAAAAGTCCTTTATATGAACTTCCTATAGAAATTAGCCAATCCTAGGAATGATTTTACACCCTTGGTTGACATCAAGCTTTGCCACTCCTTAATTGATTCAATCTTCTTTGGGTTAAGTTGCACCCCTTTTTGGGACAACACATACCTCCCCATTGTTCCAAGTCCATCGGATTGGCACAAGCTTAAAAGTTCTTACCCATCTTTTAAGATCTAATTGTGGGGGGTGAACCTCTCGTTTAGTTTAACCTTGAACGCACTCCAAGCTAAAATTCCCATTAGATTTGGTTCAACATCCTTCTATGCCATCCACCATTTTAGCGTGTGGTTTTTCAAAAAAGACTACACCAACTTAAGTCAATCCACATCCGTGTTGACCGTTTGGGATTCAAAGTAGGTTTCCACTTAGGGCGCCCATTGTTTCACCCTTTTTGCCTTGGTGTCCTTTTTGGTGAAAAGATCCACCATCTGGGTCTTCATGGGTCTTCATCTTTGTGATTTCCTCGTTTGGCCCAACCCCCTTTTTCCTTTTGAACTTCTTTAAGCTCTATAGATAATTATATGTGGGTCTTTCTTTCACTAACCACAAAGGTTTGCAACACCTTTATTGTTTTAACCATGGTGTTCATGGATAGCAAGGAACACTAGTAGAAATCAGCCAAATCAGCCAAAATGTAACCACTCCATTTACGACTACATGCGACTTGTAATCGTTTGCAACTAGATTCGGGAATATTTGTAACTACACGACCAACTTTCAACTATTTTCTTAACTATGATGCAACTATTAAAAATTTCATCCTACTGGTTGCATCAATTTTACATTTATTTTCATCCATTAATAGATTGATATGTCCCATTAGTTGCAATAGTTGCCAAATTACTTGCATCCTCAAGGTATTCTACAATGACATAGGGGTGTATTTTAATATATGTATTAAAATTTTATATATATATATATATAATTTTATATATAATATGCATACTTACGTATATTGTTCATATAATGAATTTCAAAATTAATATTTGAACTTTGATTTTTTTTATTCAAATCTGAAAATGATTATTTCAATTGTTTAAAATAGTACTTGAATTTGAAATTTTTGATTTAAATATGATATTTTCAATTTAAATTCAAAAAAACTTCTTTGATCTAAAAATTGATTTCGAAATTTTAATTAATATTTTCGAATCCAAAAATTAATATTTCAATTCAGAAAATTATTAATCGATTAAAAAATAAACATTTTGATTTTGAATATTTTTATATGAATATGAAAATTTATATTTCAGCTCTGAAAATTTTACATTTAAATTTTAAATAATCATTTGATTCAAAACTGAAATTTAAATTCCAAATTATTATTTTGTACTTTCAAAATTAAAACTTCAAGTCTGAAAATTAGTACATGAGTCTAAAAATGGACATTTCAATTTTGAATATTGTTATTTGAATCCAAAAACTAACATTTCAATTCTGAAAATTGTTATTTAAATTCAAAAAACTTATTTGATCTAAAAATTGATATTTGAATTTTAAATTATCATTTCAGTTTAAAAAACTTTATTGAGTCTAAAAATCGACAACTTGATTTTAAATGTTTTTATTTGAACTTGAAATTTGATATTTGAATTTTGAATTTTTTAATTTAAATTTTAAGAAATATTTACTTGAAAATTGAAATTTTAATTCCAGATTATTATTTTGAATTCTCAAAATTAATATTTCAATTCAAAAAATTATTAATTGAGTCTTCAAATGGACATTTTAATTTTAATGTTATTATTTGAATCTGAAAATTGACATTTCAATTCTGAAATTTGTTATTTAACTTCAAAAAAATTATTTGATCTAAAATTGATATTTGAATTCCGAATTACTATTTTGGAATCTTAAATTTATATTATAATTCAAAACATCATTGATTGAGTTTCAAAGGTTTTTTCTACTAGTGTTATCCATAATCAATCACTTTTATAAATAATTATAAATGATTATGTTTATTAAATCTAATTATTGTTATAACTTAAATTTGTATATTATATAATTTATATTCTTATATCAAAAGAAATTAATTAATGTAAATAATGTGACATTATTTTCAAATCATTGTAATTATTTCAGATAAGAATTAATTAGTATGTGCATAATTATTTTCTAATTGAATAGAATTATTCACACTTTTTAATTTATAACTTCAAACCTGAATTAAAAATTTGGAAAATTTACAATGTAGTGAAAATAATTATTATACTGATTGTAATTTCACGAATTATTATATAATAATATTATCTAAAAACATTCTGTGATTAATCATCTATGATAAATATTTTATAATAATTTAACAGTAATTATGAAAATTAATGTTATGTTTGACAAATTATTGTATTTATAGTTAATAATCACCAAGAGAAAATAATTTTTTGACCTATAATAATTTTTACAACAATAAATGTAAGTATATAGTAAGTAATGTAATTAGTTGAATAATAATTTGTAAACAATTCGTGTAAGTATTTACTTTCTAATAACAATTGTTAATTCATTATTTATATATTTTGAAATAAATATTTTAAAATTTTAACTTTGAAATTATAGTCATTAAATTAATTTTACATTGATTATATTATATATAATTCAAGGAAATTCTAAAATTTAATAAAATATTTTTAAATATTTTATTTATTTAATTATTTATGAGGTATGTATTAATAACTTGTGAGTAATTAAAAAGCTAGTTTGTTAAATATTAAAAAGTTATTGCTTATTTAAGTAATTGATAATGAATACAAAATATTTGTAGTGTATAATTTATAATTTAAATATATGTAAATATAATCATTATTAATTAAATAATTATCTAATATTTGAATTGTTTAAAAAGCTGAAAACTAAGAAAGTAAGGCATGAAGAAAGTTTTGGAATTACAACTTAGTTTGTAAGGAAGTTGCAACCTCAAAACTTATCAGATATTGTTTGTTCTTCATTCCTACTTTGAACATTATATAAACAAGGGGGTGTGCCCATCCAAACTCACATTATGAAATTAATGCACATGGGATGAGCTAATCAAAAGGCTCAACCCAAAACAAAAAAATAAATAATGCACAATTCTAAAGTACTTACCTCCCTAACCTACTTATCTATTTAGCTAGGTAGGTATTTAGTTTGACCTAGCCATCTAGGTTGGCCTATGTACCTACCTACCTAAGTATGTACCTATATGAGTAGGTATTTAACCTAGGAAGGTAGAACCTACCTACTTACTTTTTGACCTAAGTAGGTAGGTAGGTAGGTAGCCTAACATTGTAGGCACCTATTTATGTACCTACCTAGGTACCTACCAACCTAATATTAATTTTTTTATTAAATTAAAATTTTAATGCCACGTGACATATTTACATTGGGCCACGTGTCATAATGTAAGATCATCCAAATATTTGAATTGAACGTCATAGATTATTTCAAAATAATAATAATTTTATAATGCATATTTTAAATAATCAAATATTAAGACACATGGTAGCACATGATTTGCCCTCAATTGTGACCAAAATGGTTGCATCTCAATCGTATGTGACAATACGTATACAATGGAGTCAAAGGATGAAATGTATTTGTTGATTTTTTCTTTCATACAATACCCTTTGTGATTTGCGACTAACTTATCACATGCGACTTGTCTTAGGCGACTAAAAGGATTTTAGTTGCAAAATGTCTCTTGCGACTAAAATTTAGTCACAAAGACTAGTTGAAAATACATGTTTTTCTTCTAATGGAAATAACCTCTTCAACTTGAAGAGCCCTAACTTTGGCATGTTACAATTCCATCTCTAATCAAATTGTGTATCTTGCAGTTTGGAAGATATTTTCAACTTCAAGTTAGAGTCTTGCTTTTCGAGCCTCTTTTGCCATTTTAGCTTCTTGAACCACTTGAGCCTCTAAAACCTCTTAAGGTTTTTTTGGGCTCCTTCGTTCGCTTTGATGATTTAATCAATTTTTTTGAAATATTAACAAATTCCCAGTTTTGTTCTTCCTCTTCATTTGAATTTGAAGAATTGAAAGATGATCATAGTTATTCCACCACTTGGACATTGTCCTTAAAGGCTTCCCCTTCGGAAGACTCATTTTTTGTTGATGCCCCTCCTTCCTCACTTTTTAAATTAAAAGGCTTAAAGGTTTTTTCATTCTTGCCTTTAGGTGTCTTGGGAAGCTTTTTGACAAAGCTAGTTCGGCTGCCATTGCCAATTTGGCGAACTTCTTGGCCTTGTGAGTTTATTTTATAGTTCCTTCTCTGCCTTGACCATTGCCATTTCCACCTTGGTTTGACATGAGCAATATACGATAGGGGACATGGCAATCGTTTGTTCTCCCATCTTCTTACTCATCGGATCGAGTTTTAATTATAATAGTAAATGATATGCCTTTTCCTGCTTATCATTTTGCACTCCACGTGCCTTATTAAGCTCCTTTTGTGTTATTCCTTTAGTTCTTAACTATCTTCACACCCCACAACACACTTGGTTAATCTTAAAGTTTGGACCACTTAAGAGGAACTTAAACTTGTCATTAAACTTACTAGACCCTGCTATCAAGGCTTAATCCTAATGTAACTAAAACAAACTTGGGGTTTGGCTCCCAAACTTGGCCCATATGGCCTTAGAGCCAAGTTAGCCTTAGGCTTATTTGGGGGCCTTCTGCCAAAGTTGGTCCAAAGGACTTAGGTGGGGATGACCCAAGTCAACTTAAGGTCAAACCTTTCTAGGCAGCCTCGAAGCTTTAAAAGGATAACTTTTAAGTGTCCCAAGTGCTTTAACAAGCCTACCCCTTTGGGCGAACCAAAATAACACTTAATCATCTATTGAGGGTTTTAATGAGATAGTGCCCCACACTATAGTCCCAAAAACAGCCCCCAATCATTTTCTTTGGTTGGTGAGAGCCCAAGTTTCCACCTTAGCCCATCCAAACCCCAAAGGTTTGGATGTATCCTTACTCCTAGAGGAGTTGAACCTTGCGAAGCCATTTATGGCCAAACTATCATATCGCCTTAATGTTCCATTAAAGTGGTTTTAATACGAGGCCCACATCCATTTAAGACATCTTTTAAAGAGAAGGGCATGTCAATCCCCCTTGATGAAAACAAGTTTTTTGAAACAAATAAGGGAGTTGAAAATACAAAAAAAAATAAAATGTAATGTTTTATGTGTAGTGTAAAACCAAAAACAAAATAAGGGCTTGCGTGAGGTGGAGTAGCACAAGCCATGATTCAAATTTAGTGAAGCCCCATACCAAGGTCGCTTGGCCCGTATTTCATAAAGTCCCTTGTCCATGCTGAGGGCTATACAAATTGTAAATATTTGTTCCAAATTAATTAATTAAGTTATTTCCCTATGATACTCAATGAATACAATGGGAATTCTTTTTAAAAGGATGCTAAAAAAACAAGGGTTTCATTTTTCAAAATGCCCATTGAAAACTCTGCACAAGGTTAAGGTAACCCTGTCGATTATAGTGTTTTAAGAAACTTAGTCGCATTGCACGATCTGATATGACCTTTATTCACATTGGACTTCAAATATGGGAATGTACCTTGGGACTAGGTGCTCCTATTGGTCTTTAGATTGTTCAATTTGGTTAAAGGACGCCCAAGTTATGGGCTTCCAAAGCAATGAAGGTTGATTGTTAAAAAAAATCCTCACCGTGCAACACACACCTTTATTTGTGCTTGATTTCACTCCTATTAACATGTATTTCACATTGGACACATGGCAACATCACACTATTCACCAAATAATCCCACCTTCAAAACCATCTAACTTTTTCGAAATTTAATTTTAATATTTATTTATGGATAGGATTACAAGATGAAAAATGGACAAAAATGGGATTAATCTTGTGCTTATTTCCCACTTTTCTTGAACCCCAACTAGGTGGTGTCACCTTAATCATGTAACCTTGATTCCTCCTTGTCTCACTTCTTCTTGATTCATTGCTCCTCCCTAGCTTTAGGGGTGTTGGAGCTTCATCTCTAATTGAACTTGTTGAATCACTCCCTCTCTTTTTCATGTGCATTCCTTCTTCCCACTCATCCCTTTTTTTCATATGTGTGCATTATGTTTCTGTTTTCTTGTTCATCCCATCTCTCTATTATGTGTATTGTTTTTTTTTGTGTTTTGTGATTTGCATTGATTTCATTAACTGTTGAGTATGTGCTTTCACCTCAAATCTAATATTATAGATTATCTCAAATGAGTCACCATCCCAAGTTACTTCTATTTCCTTGATGCGCATGTACATTCTTACTTCAAATTTGGTACTATAAATTATTTTAGGTGGGTTACCATCCCAATTTATTTCTATCTCCTTGTAATGCACATATATACCCGCCTATTCCTTGATTATTTGTTGTCTTCATTGCAACTATAGGTGGGCCCAAAGGAGGAGGAACTACCCTCGTGGTTGAATTGGTTTTCAACTCCAATCTAAAATTGATCTTCAACTCCCCTTCATTACTAGTTGTGGTTTAATGCATTTGCTCCTTCTTTTGTTTTGGATCTTTTTGTTTGGTTCACTATTTGCATGAATGTGTGTGCTTTCTTTTAGACATAAATTATTTGTGCAAGTTGTTTGTATGCCTCCCTTAATCAAACCCTTCCTTCCTTCCTTCCTTCCTTCTTGTTAACTATCTAAATGTGTGTGTGCATTCTTTTTTATTAGACCCCTCCTTCCTTTCTTTCTCATAATTTCTTTTTTCGTTGATAGTCCACATGAGTGTGTGTGTGTTCCCTTTCATCATACCTCTTCCTAACTCTTTCAACGAATTTATGTTTTTTTGTTTCATTATCCATGTGTAATTTACGTGAATGTATATGTGTTCCCCTTGATCAAACCCTTCATTTTTTCTCTTTGAATCATCGATTGTCCATATGAATTTGTGTGTGTTCCCCTTCGTTAGACCCCATTTTTTTTTTTTAATCAACTATTTGCACAAGTTCAAATGTTTTCTTTAGTCCTTCTTAGCTCCACACAACTAGCACAATAACTCCCCCCATTAGAATTCTTCCCACCCAAAACCTAAACCTATATGTTATGACCTTTCCTTAATCTTGATTTTAGTCCTTAAGCCCTAACCCTATTTCAGTAATCATTCATTTGGTTGAAGTTGTTGTAGGTGTGTTTAAAAACGTCTTCAACTTTGTTGTCAAACCTTTGCTTATTGTTTAACCATCATAGTTAGTTATTATTATGTAACCCAAATTGATTCCCTTTTAACCAAGTGGAGGAGCTCGAAATCTAGTTGGGAAAAGTTTAATGGAATTTTTGCCTTGTTTTTGTAATTACATTTGTTGACTAAACATTTAGAAAATTCTTTCACCATTGTCTTTCAAGAGCCCTTTGAATTACTATCTACTTTGCTATCAATGATTTGCTCTAAGCTTGTTATTTCTTTTGGTTCTACTTGATTACCTTTGTTACTTCCTTTTTAATTTGTTTTTTTACACATGAAGGTTAAACACTAATCTGATGTGATCACATGGCTTTGAATGTAGTCTATTAATGGTTTTCTCTTGTTTATCCTTCTTGCAAGTAATTGTGGCAAAAAGGACAACTTGTCGTTGACCAAGGCATCTTGGGTAAGCTACTAAGTATTCCCTACTTCCATTTCTGTCTCTAATGTGTGTTCAATTATGTCCATGTTTAGAAATTCTACATCTGCTATGATTTCCTAGTTTATGACTACAAAAGGATTTTTAGGCACATCCAAATAGTACATGTAACATCTTTAAACATTTCATTTCCTTATATTTTATTCCTTGTAATGGTGTTAATTGTTGTTGTTATATTTATCAACTAAAATTTTCCATCTTGATGTTAAGACAATGTTTTTAAATGTGATCTAAAAGAAGAGGTGTTCATGATGCAAGTAGAAGGTTTTGTCATAGCAAGTTAAGAAACAAAGGTGTGTCGATTAGCTAAAGCTCTGTATGGTCTAAAACAATCTCCAATGGCTTGGTATGAAAAAATTAATGTTTACTTAAAGGAATAGGGGTTGTTTAGAGATGACGTCGATTATAATTTATACTACATTATTAATGATGTTCAAATAATCATACTAGTTTTGTATGTAAATGACTCCTTAATCACAAGTAACCATAGTGTAAAAATTGAATGGTTAAAACAACAACTAGAGACAATGTTTGAAATGACAAACCTAGGGTGCTTGAGATTCTATCTTAGTGTAGAATTTTCAATACTTAACAAAAAAAATTTCATGTCCCAATGCAGCTACACATTTCAGATCATATAGTAATTTCGAATGGTGGACTGTAATTTAACATCAACACTATTATCTAAAGGTCTTTAATTAGGAAGAAAAAAACAATCGAAACATGTTGATATAATGTTCTTTGGACAAATCGTTGGCAAATTGATCTACTTGACATACACACGTCTATATATCACTTCTTCGGTGATCATTATGAGTTGTTACATGAATGCCCTGAAGAAATTGCATTTGGAAACAACACGTTACATTTTAAGGTAATTGAAAGGTACACAAAATTATGGAATCTTTTATCATAGGGGAATTCAAACACATTGCAAGGTTCACAAATGCATATTAGATGGGTGATTATGAAAAAAAAAATGAATGTCAAGATATATTTTTCAGCTAAGGAATGCACTTATTACCTAGTGTTCTTGGAATCAACTTATGGTTGTTTCTTCTTTGACAAGAGCTGAATATAAAGTTTTAGCCAAAGGAGCTTAAAAAACAATTTGACCTCAATCACTTTTCAAAGAAATTAGACCAATCACGTGGTGTTATTACACTTCATATTGATAATCAACCTAGTGTATGAAGATTGCCATTAACCTAGTTTTCATGCACGAACAAAGCACATTGAGGTGCATTATCACTTCATTAGAAAAAAAAATGATCTCTAGAAAGATAATGTTTACCCATATTGTTTCAAATGACCAGTTGGCGGACATATTTATAAAACCATTAAGAAAAAATAAATTTCAAAGACTCTAGGAAAAGATAGGAGTTCATGACCTAAAATGGTTGCAACATATTTGTGAACTTTCATCATAATGTGTATATTGATAATTTATTTAGGTTTTGTTTTAAGGTTGAGTGTGAAAGGGGTGTTGATATCTGTTCACACTCATTTGTTGATTTAATGATTATATTATTTTGCTATTATATGGTCGCGTAGATAGATCGTCTAATATGGTTCATTAATGATCTCACAATTTTTTTTTCTTGGCCAATCTTTTTTTGGCAATTGAATAGTGTTTAGATGGGTCTTTTCTAGCCTTCCCAACATGCTAGAAATTACACAATTATGTATTTTTTGAATTTTTGTTGATAATGTAATTTTTTAAACATTATTTTCAAAGATGTTTAATTAAAATTAAATTTAAAAAAACACAAATTTGGAATAAAATTATTAAAATGGAAATTGAAGAAAGTAACAAAAATTGGAAATTGAAAAAAATAACAACAAAATGAAAAAAAAAAATTCAAAGACAAAAATTCCATAATTAAAAGAAAACCTTATTATTGAAGAATGTTAGAAGATGTGTGCTATTGAAAAAGTTATAATTTCTAAACCTCCACACTTGTAAAAAAAAATGCAAGGGGGAAGTACCAATATGGAATCGCAAAGGGCACTAATAGAAGATGTCAAGGAGGCATTGATAATCAAGGAACAATAGAACACAACAAAGAAGTGCCGATAAATGACAAGGGTTAGAGAGGTACATTAAAACCAACAATAATAAGGAGGCATCAAAAAACACCAACAGAGCATAACAAAAGGGGTGCCAAGTGGCACCAATAAAACACAACAAGCGGGTGCCAATGAGCACTAACGTAACACATCAAATATGCACCAATGAGCACCAACAAAGTGTAGCAAAGGGGTGATGATGAGCACCAATAATAAACATGTGTGAAATGTTGATTTCTCCCCCCTAGTATGATTGCAAGGCTATTATATATAATGCTAAAATAAAGGTTTACAAGCAAGTTTAATCTTTTAATTTATCAAGTCTCTATAATATTAGCAATAGACTATAAAGTCCATATTTATTGAAATGGAAAATGGAAAATGATTGTTTTGTAAAAAATGACATCACTACCTTACATAACATCTATGAGTTATAAAAATTAAAAAAATACATGTTTTTGTTTCTAACTTTTTCCCTAACTCATCAAATTGAAACATGTGTTGCAATTTATAAACTTATAAGTTTAAAGTTTAGGTATTCCACTTGCCTCATATTTTCAAATGGACAATTTTACATTCCCAAAATACCAAACATTCAAATTTAAAAACCTAAAAATGAAAACTATGAACTTCATCATTTACCACTCTTTTTTGGTCTTGGTTATACTTTCCTTCTCCTATTTATTACAGATAGTTGTCTTGTTTCTTTCTACCACTCTATGTTTTCCTACACTCAACCAACTATAACCTTAACATGGGCATATTCATGCAAGCATCATTACTCATGAATTCCCGCAAGTTTTGGTATATAACAAAATTTCACATCTTAAAAAAAGAGGTTGTAAGGTATTACTTTTACATTTGAGTTCTCCCAATCCTTGCTCTAACTAACACTTAGCCTAGCCTTTATATTAAGTTCCATATTACAACTCCTATTTCTACCAATACATACACTTCCAAAGCTTTCCGCTTCACCTCAAACCAGTTGTTTCACACCCTCATTATGTGGGATAGCCCGCCCCTCCTAGTTCATTAGTTCTCTTATGACGTTTTTATTTTCACAAGAGGGGATACCCTCATTTGCTTGTTCTTGGGCCCTGTATCCAACAACCCCAACTTCCTCATCTTTTCTACTATTACTTCTTAATTTCAACAATGGTTTGAGTACCTTTTCTTGACTTTCACCATCTGCCCCCTAATCACCACGCTCACATGAATTTCCCCCCATTTGCACTACCACAATTGCCACCATTTGAGGATCTTGCCTCCATTCACCAAAACAAATGTTGATTTGACTGCCCTTTGAGAAGCTGGCTTCTTCATGATGGTGTAGCCTCCCACCTTCACCTACTTCACCCTCTCATGATATGCCAAGATCCCTTGTTGTTTCATTATAACCATCATCATCACTCCCCCGTCCTCACAACCTTTCATGCCCCATTCATCATTCAAGAAGAATAAAAAGAAGTCAACAACTAGTTTCCTTCCTCTAAGCTCCATGAAGATGCCATTAGTATTATCTTGCCCTAACCCTAATTATTAGAAGCTTTTAGGAGGCATCCTTCACCCTCTCCCTTCCCCCTTATCTAGCAAGTTTGGCCAATCTCATACAAGAATAAGAAAACTTGACCTTATCCTAATCCGACCAACCTACTTCCCCCCCTTGTCCTAACCAAGCCACCCACCTTTCATGTCTTGTTGGGATAAGGTCATATGCTTTAACCCACCCCTTTAAGTTTAAAATTAACCCCAAAACTTCCTTAACCAGCCTATTTAGGCTTAACCAAAAGTGGGTTAGGCTAATTAGTGCCCAATAAGGTGAAATTTTGCAAAATGTCAAACTAAAAAAAATAATTTTGACCTATACAAACACTATTAGAATCCCTATTTTTTTTTACTAAAAATTTTGGTAAATTTTTTTAATTTTTAGAACAAGTGTAAAAAAAACCTTTTAATCATTTTTAACAAGTTGTTTTAAACCTATCCATTGTGATTAGGCCATGTACTTTTTGACTAGGCCTAGGTTGGCATTTTTGATTAGTCATTTCGAATATTACTTTTGACTAATCAATACAATAATCATTGGTCATCTAAGCTATACCACATGGCATTTAAACATTAACCACCTAAGGTATGCCACGTGGCATTTAAACATTGGCATCTAGGCTTTGCCACATGGCATTTAAATGTTGGCCATATAGATTATGCCGTGTGGCATTTGAACATTGGCCACTAGGTTATGGCATGTGAATACAACTTAATCAACCTAGTTTAAACATAAAATCAAATATTTATTCCAAAGGTACCTATGTATAAGAACCTACAATTTTGGGTCCTAGGCCTAGGTCTAGGAACCTATAACCAGCGACTAGGTATAGAAGCTTAAAGTAGGTTAAGGCAACTTATGACCTTTACTAGGCTTAAATGTACACCACCTAGATTAAGCCTACGCCTACATGACCTAGGTAGAAAAATCCTATTTCATTTTGAATTTGGCCTTTACGGTTGAGCCTTTTCAATTGGCTCATCCCAAATGGCTTTCCTTTTAAAAATATTTCTTATGTTTTGAATGCTTATGGTGCATCTATTTATATTGTTCATCATTTGGAAAGGATGATAAATAATATGGGACAAACTTTTGGGAAGGAAAAACAATTTCATGTCCAAATAACACCAAAGCCTTTTAGTTCACACAACATTATTCTTAAAAACCTACATAAAATACATAAATTAAGTAAGTAAATAAATAAAGAGGTAGGTAAATATGTATGTTAATTAAGTTTTAAAAAATTGATGTCCAGTTATTTAGTTATAATTAATAAATACAACCATATTATAAATCGTTAAAAATTTGAACTAATTCATTATATATTATCAACAATGTATTTACAATCATTAATATTTAATTATTTAATTACACATTCATTAGTGAATTTTAAATAAATAATTAGTTAACTAGTTAATAGTTTATCATAAGTATATAAATGGTTTATCTTAACCTATATAATTAAGTTACCTATAGGCTAAAATATAGGTAAATAGGTGGAGTATAGGTAAGGAATATATAAACAAATACACCTATATATAAACTACTTGTATTTAGGCTATTTAGCCACATATTTCCATTACATAAATTAAATAGGTGGCTAATTTAACCTGGGAAAAATTAATTTTGACAAAATTATGATTGGTAAAATAATAATGCCTAAACCAACCACAACTAAAAGAATTATGGCAAAACTAAGAACAAATAAACTAATTGTGGCAAAACCAACAATGATTAAATTAAACATGAATAAAATAATTATGAAAAAAATGATTATTAAATTAATAATGGCTAAACAAACAATTATTTTTTTTAAAATGGAAAAATAACCATGACTAAACTAATTATGGTTCAATTAACCATATAAAAATAAATAATGGTTAAATAAATAATGACTAAACTCATTTTGGGTAAAATAATTATGGCAAAACCAACTATGGTTAAATTAACCATGAGTAAAATAAATATGGTGAATTTAACCATGAATAAAATAAATATGGTCAAGTTAACCAATGAATAAATATTTTATGGTTAAACCAACCATGGCCAAACCAAAAATTGTTAAAACTAACTATGAGTAAAGTAAATATGGCCAAACTAACCATTAAATAATATACTTTATGGCTAAACAAACCATGGTTAAATTATAAGTGACTAAATTAACTAATGAATAAATGTTCTATGATTAAATTAAAAATGGTTGAACTAATCACGAGTAAAATAAATATGACCAAATTAATTAATGAATAAATAATTTATGGTTAAACTAACCATGAGTAAAATTAATATGGCTAAACTAACTAATGAATAAATATTTTATGGTTAAACCAACTATGCATAAATTCATTATGGTTAAAGTAAACATGAATGAACTAATTATGCTTAAAATAATTAAGGTAAA
>Ga0209611_10006271_pt1 | contig 19558 bp, 22 predicted proteins | sample S1TSphgellanicum_3_FD_187693 | JGI IMG/M metagenome (GOLD analysis project Ga0209611, IMG submission 187693) | Host-associated microbial communities from peat moss isolated from Minnesota, USA - S1T2_Fc - Sphagnum magellanicum MG (SPAdes) (version 2) | ecosystem: Host-associated > Plants > Peat... | reverse complement strand
CACGCTGCTCCAAGCTCGCAACGCTCGACGCCAGTTGGTCGCGCCGCACGCGCAACGCCGCGATCTCGTGTTCCGACGGCAACATCCAGCGCATGACGGCGATCGGAATGGCCGTGCAGAGGATCGCGGTCGCGACACTCCACAGCGCACCGCGCGCGGCGGCTGCGCGTTTCATGTTCCGCAGTACCTCGGTCGCGCGCCGGCTTTCCGTCGTCAGCATCTTGAGTTCCTCGATCAGCGTGCGCCGTATTTCATCGCGCACCACTCCGTCGAGGTCTTGCGTGTGCGCGCGCAGTTTCTCGAGGTGCGTTTCGGCCAGCCTCTGATGCGCCTGGGCACTCTCCATCAAGAGCCCGAACTTCACGGTCTCCGGATCCATCGCCGGTGCACGGTCACTCATAGCTCTCGCCCCTCGCGGCCACGATCACCCTGGCGATCGTCGCGGCACTCCTTCGCAGCTGCCCGCTCGTTCACTGCTGACCGCTCGCTCGCCGGTCGCCGCTCTTCCCACGCCTGGCGCGCCTCCAAGCGCACTCGCTGCCACTGCGGGTCCGAGGCGTATTTCAAATAGCCCGCGAGATCCGGCAGTTGCTCGACCTGTGACGGCAACACGGCCGGTTCCACGCTGCGGTGCTCGCTGTGCGTGACCGAACCCATCAATTCGGTGAAACGTCGGCTCCTCGACACCGTCGTGTGCAGCACCTCGCGGTCGCCGATGAGCTGCGACGCAAAGCGGGCGGTACCCCCGCCCTCGCTCGCCGAGCAGCGCAAGATCAACGTATTGCCGCAGTTCTCGACGATGGTATGGGCATCCCCCTGGCCATAAGTACTGGACACCTGGGCAATCGATTGAAAGCCGAGCACGCACCGGCCGCCGAATTTGCGCAGTCGCGCCAGCGCATCCTTCAGCCCGTCGATTTGTCCGAGCGCATCCAATTCATCGACGACGAACCACAACCGCTCATTCGAGCCCCGCGTGCCTCGAACCCCGCCGGCGCCCTCGTTTCGCAAATGATCGGGACGCTGCTCGTCCTGGTCCATGGTCTCGAAGATGGCGAGGCGCATCCATGCCGAAATCGTCGAGCGCAGAGCGGCGATCTGTCCGGCCTTGTAGGGAATGAACAGCACCCCGGGTTTCTTTTCGCTGACCCATTCTCGAATGGAAAAGCCGGGCGCCTTCCCTTCGGCCTCCTGCCTGCCGACATACTCGAGCGCGCCGACCGCCGAGCTGGTCACCGAGCGAATCGAATCGAACATCCGACTGTTGTGCTCCTCCAGAAAGGGCTGGGCCGGCGTGCCGCGCACCAGACCCCGCAGCTCGTCATTGTTCGCCGTCACCAACAAGCGGAACAGTTCATCGACTTGCTTGATTCCCACTTCGTGCGCCTGCCGGGTGACGGCCGCAAAGAAGGTGCGCGCGTACTCGCGCCAGCTGCGATCCTGGCCGCCGTGATCGGGAATGAGCGATCGGGCCAGCTGCTCGACGTCATGGGCATTCTTGATCTCGGCGAATAGATCCCACTTGACGGAGCGTTCATCGAAGGGATTGAGCACCACGTCGCCGCGCTCCGGCCGGTAGAATCGTCGCAAGTACCCGCCGTCCGGATCGGCGATCACCGCTCGGTCGCCGCGCGCCAGCGCGCTGCTCAAGATTTCCTGGATGGCCGTGCTCTTGCCGGTCCCGGTCGTGCCGATCAGCTTGAAATGTTTGGTCTCATCGTGCGCCGGGACCTCCATGCCCGCCAAGGTGATCCCGGCATCGCGCGCATTGTCGCGGGATCTCGAACGCGTATCCGGCCGGCCCTCGGCGATCACCGAGCCTCGCTGATGACTCTTGCCGTCCGAGTCATCCTCCCGGCCGAGATTTTTCCCGCCAAAGAAGCCGAGCGCAGCGCTGACGCCGGTCGCCAAGGCGACTTGCGCCACCGCGTTGTCGACGAATAGAGAGACGCCGAGTCCCGTCGCCACCGTGAGCGGCAACGCCACCACGGGTGAGAGCACGTAGTATTTGAAACTCGACCCGACCCGGTAAAGTCCCGCAATCATCGGCGCCTGCACCGCCGCGTATGACAGGGCGAATCCCGACAATCCGTGTGTCAGTGCCTCCATCATCGCCGCTTGCGCTCCGGATCGAACCAAATCTCCTTGATGAAGCGTTCGTGCCGCTCGACGCCGAATTGGATCACCACGTCGATGAGCAGGTACAAAAGACTCTTGATGTCGCTGCGAGCGAGATCGCGGCCGCCCGGATTCTGCTTCACCAGCAACACGAGTTGCTCGAAGGCGAGCTCGGCGCTCGTGGCATGCACACTGGTGATCGAACCCGGGTGACCGGAGTTGACGTTGCGCAAATAGTCGAACGCTTCCTCGGCCCGCAGCTCCGCGAGCAGAATCCGGTCCGGCTTCATCCGCAGGCAGGACTCCAGGAGCTGCTTCGGCGTCACCCGCGCCACCCCCTGATCGTCCTTGGAGTAATAGAGGCGCACGTGATTCGGATGCCGATCGAGCACCAGTTCCTGGGCATCCTCGATGGTCACCAACCGCTCCTCGCTCGGTATCTCCCGAATGAGCGCCTTGGTCCACGTGGTCTTTCCCGACCCCGTGGGACCCGACACCAGAATATTCTTGCGGCTGCGCACGGCGAGCCGCATGAAATCCTCGTAGCCGCGCGCTGCCAGTAGGCGCAGCAGTTCCTGCTCGGTGCCGTCGAGCGTCGGTTCCGCCGTACGGGCCTTGCGAAATATTCCGCGGCTCGATAATTCCTCGATGCTCCACACCCGGTCCGACGGCCGGCGAATCGTGATTGCCACGCAGCCGGCCGAGGTCGCGGGAGGCATGACGATCTGCACTCGCTCACCGCCGGGCAGCGACGCCGACAGCAGCGGCGCGGTGGCATCGATGCGTTGCTGGGTCGAATTGGCAACGAGCTTCGCCAATCGGCTGCACCAATCGAAATCCGCGAACGGCAGCCGCTCGCGACGCCAACCCGCACGCGTCTCGAGAAATGCCTCGAACGGTCGATTGATGCACAGCTCCGTCACCTCAGGGTCAGCGAGCATCGGCCGCAGCGCCCGCAACGTCAGGGCGAGCGCCGACGTCTCCGGACCGCTAACGGTCGGCGGCGACGGATCGCAGTTCATAGACCGACCGGAAATCCAAATCGCGCGCGACCAGCACCTGAATGCGATCGCCTTGTTGCTTCACCACCGTTGGCGGAATGCTGATCGTGCCTTTGAGCACCTCCGTCATCACCCCTTGCGTACCCGACGGATTGACGATCACCGTGCCGTTCCCGCCATGGGCGGACTGCACCGCGCCCTCGACGGCGCCGTCGATCACCGAGACCAGCATCGCCGCCCCGAATCGCTCCCAGAAGTGCGTATTCACCGTGCCCGGCAGCCCCGAGCGGCCCAACTCATCGGTGCCCGGCGATGCCAGCGGCACGATCACGCCCGTGGGGGTGCGCGCCTCGGTCCACAGCACGAACACCCGCGCCGAGCCCTGCTGCACCTGACCGCGCGTCTCACCGATCAGCTTGGTACCCCGCTCGAGCAGCACCACTTGGCCGTCCACGCCGAAGGCATCGGTCGCCATGACGCAGGTGGTCATGCCCGGCAACGTCGAGTCGATGGCGGTCTCGAGCGTACAGTCGATGAACGCGCCCTTCGGCAACAACAAGCGCTGCGTCGGCAGCACCTCCGCGCGGACGGCCGCGGTGACATTGGGCCGCAGCAGCGCGGCGAGCTCACCGTGTTCCTGCGCACCGCTCGCCGGCGGCGGCATCGTCGTTGTGCCCGCGCCCGCCGTGGCGCCCGCGCCAGTCGCACTGGCCGCCGCCGCGGTCGCCGTCCCGCTCTGCGCCGAATACACCACCCCCGACAATTGGCGCTCCAGCGTGAGTTCCTCCTCCGTCTTGGGCGGCGGCCCGCCATAGGTACTCGCGGCAGGAGTCGGGGGCGGACTCGGCTCCAGCGGAATTTCGTGCAAGCTTATGGGCTCGCTCGCCGGTGGCGGTTCCGGTGCCGCCGGCGGCTCGATCCTTCCCAGGCTCGGCAGCACCGAATCGCCCGCGGCGCGATTGGTCGACGCGGTCTGCGCGCTCTGGCGCGCTCGGCTCTCGCGCGTCAATGCGTTCGCGTAGTACCAGGTGAGCATCCCTAAGCCGAGTACGCTCATGAGGCCGATGGCGAGCACGCTGCTGATCCGCGATTGCACCGAAGGTGCGCGATTGACGGTGGTGGCGTCCCGCTCGCCGCGCACCGGGTTCTGTTCGGTATCCTGCTCGTTCATGGCGCACCTCCTTGCACCCGGCGTTCAACCTCGGGGGCCACCGTGCCGGATCCCAAGCGGGTTCCGCCGCCGGCGAAACTCTGATTCACCACACACCCGGTGAGCTTGCCGCGCCGCAGGATGAACCGCCGCGCCACGCGATGCACGAGCACGTCGCCCGCCTCTATGTTGAAGTTAAGCAGCGATTCGCTGCCGTCGTCGTTGCGCACGAAGATCGCCGGCAGTTCTGCATTGGCGGGGAATGTCAGGCGCGTATGCACACCGTCGTCGGATGCAGCGGTCGGTCGCAAGGTTGGCTGGCCGCAATACCAGTAGTCGCTGTTCTGCGGCCGGTGCGTCGAGGCGCTCTCCAATTGCGAATCGACGCGCTTCGCCGCGGCCTCGGCGGCCACGAGTGACGGCGCCGGCGCATAGGTGAAGCGCAGCGAATAGATAACGCCTTGATCGTCGGCGCTGGGGCGCTGCGGCAGCGCGGTGTAGTCGAACTGGTAGTGCCGCCGATTGGTGAGCACCGTCAAGTTCGTCGCCACCTTGGCGGCCTTCGGTTTCAGGAACAAATGATTGTCCTGTCCGACGAAGGATAAGCCTTCGAGATCGCCGGCGCCGAGGCCGGTGAAGGTCTCACCCGCCTCAAACTGCAGATCGATCTGGTAGCCGACGAAACCGCGCAGCTTGTAGACCTCATCGCCGTTGTAAGCGGCGACGCGGATGCGACTGTCGACCGCGCCCTTCGGCGGCACGATTTCCGCCGGCGCATTGCCGAGATACAACACTCCGCACAACAGCGCGGCGCCTGCGGCATATCGCGTGCCGATATTTCGGGTACGGGAATTCTCTTTCATGGCGTGTCCTTCGCGATCGTTTTGTCCTTCAGAGTCGCTTGCTCGTCCAAGACCTCGGGTTCGGTGCGGAAATCGACGATCTTGAAGCCGAGCGGATTCCAGCGCCGCGTCTTCGGATCCTTGGCGGGCTCGGTATACGCGTACTGAATGGTCGCCACCCAGTGCGTGAAGGTCTCCTCGGCGCCGGCGCCTTGGCGCGCCGCCTTCAGGTACCGAACCTGCGCCAGATCGGCGAGGCCGCTCGACCGGGTGAAGAAGCTGACCGAATTGACCTGCACGCGCACCGTACTGCCGTCCTTGTGCACGTTCAAAGGCGATGCGGGATTGGTCGCCGTCCACAAGGCGTACCAGGCCTGGTTGCGCTGCGCCGAATGGAACGCGCCGCATTCCTCGTAGTCGCTCTCGGCCGTGACGAAGTTGAAGCGCTCGCACACGGTGAGATAGTGGGTCAGAAAGTACCGCGTCACCGCTTCGCCCGGGGTCGATTGCCCGGCATATACCGGCACCACATCGACGATGCCGGTGCTGTTATCCACCCGTACCACGAACGGATCGACCCGTTTCAAGGGACTCAAAGTCGCGACCGCCAGCGCACTCGCCACGGCGCAAGTCCAGCCGGCGCCGGCCACCCACCAGGCGATGCGCGCGCTGCGGCGACCCTGCGCCGCGCGATCGGCATCCCAAGATTCGGCTTCACGGAAATACCCGTGCAGTTCAGCGGCGTGGCTCACGGTGATCTCCGCGCGGCCACGCCCTGCGCCGGCGCCGCGTTCGCGGTCACCGGCGACGCATTGATGGGCGTGAGGTGCGCATCGCAGCGCACGTTCGGTTTACTGCAACCACACAACAGCAAAATCAAACAAAGACTCGATCGCATAGGTCACCTTCCTTGGTGTATGAACTGAAAACGTCAGCGTCCGATATCTCGGTAACTGCCCCCGAGCGCTGCTATGTTGGCCTTGTCCTTCTCATCGAGGGGTCGAGCGGAGGTTCGAGTGGCGCGAGGTCTTCGAAAGCCGAGGGCGCGCCCGCCGAGCCACAACGCGCCGACCGCCGCCGGCTTTGCCGCCGCGCCGGCCGGCCTCATGACTGAAGCGACACCGCGGCTCACGACACCGAACGAATTGAGCGAGGTGCCGCCGGCCAACCCGGAGGCGATCGGCATGACCTGGCGCAACACCAGGAACACGAGCGAGGTCACGAGCAGCATGTTGAGCGCGTCGACCGTGAAGATCACCGAGCCGCGTGCGGCCGTTTGCGCCGCATAGGATTGCACGATGTGCAGCAACAACGCGCCCACCATCACGGTGAGCACCGTGATCAATGCGTAATTGGCGAGCTGCGCAATCCACGCGCCGAAGAAGCGCTTGGTGGCATCGAAGAACAACATGCCGATGAACAGGGGCCCGAGCGCCAGCAACACCGCCAACGCAATGCTCGAGAGCGCGATCAGGAACATCGCGTACACACACAATAGGCCCATCAAGCACCAGATAGCCACGCCCGCGATATAGAAACCGAAATCTCCAGTCACGACACCGCCCTTGCTGAACAAGTTGCCCGCCACCGTGCCGCCGGCCGTCCAAATCGCATCGATCGTCCCCACCGGATCCGTCCCCCCGAGCACCGCCGCCGCGAGCTCGGCCGGTGCGTTGTAGAACGTATCGACGATCACCGTGTTGTACAGCCACAAGCGCAAGCCCACGCCGAGAATCAGCGCGACCACGGCGATGCGCTTCAGCCCCGTCATCACCGGCTCATCGATCTTGCCGACCAGATGCAAATAGCCCCATGCCATGACGTACAAGGTCGCGAGCGTCACCACCGCCGGCTCGAGGACCGACGCCAGGCGCGCGGTGTTGCTGCCGATGTAGCCGGCGAGCTGGCCATTCAGCCAAGTCCAAAATGTGGCAAAGAATCCCATGGGTCACCTCTCAAGGAACCGGCTGAAAGCGGGTCTCGAAACGCCCATGCCCATCGATCACGCGCTCGCGCCCCTGCTCGGCGAGAGTGGCTTGCTGCGCCTGCGTGACCTGATACAGCACCTGCAGCTTGGTCTGTTCGTTCTGCAGCATGCCGACTTCCGCGCTGATCCTCGCCTGCAGATCCAGAATCGCCTTCTGATCGTGCGCCGTCGAGATGGCGGCGACCAAGCTTTGAATCGAGGCGAACCGGTTGCTCGTGTTGGCGAGCGCTTCCTTGCTCACCGCCTGCTGCATGGCGTTCAGTTGTCGCGTGGATTGGATTTCCTGTTGTTGAGACGGCGACAGCGTCGCCAAGCGCTGCGGCGTGAGTATCGCGTTGGCCGCCATCGCGACCCGTAAATCCGAGGCAAGGCCGGGATAAGCGCTCGACCCCTGCACTGCGGCCATCAATTGCGCGTAATTCGCGGGCAAGTAATTGCGCGTCGTGCCGCTCAAGAGGAGCGCCATGCCGCGATCGCCCGTCATGGCCGAGAACTGCTGCTTGGCCGACTCGAGCTGATTGCGTGCGGTGGCCAATTGCTGCTGCATGGTCTGCACCTCTTTGATGAGCTGCGCGATGGCGGGGGAATCGACCACCGCCCATTGCGCCCGGGCGGCCGACGTCGCCGCGAGAGAAATGACTCCACAGGCCAATAGCAAGCGAATATTGCGAATGAACATGACTATCTCCTTGTCAGTGAGTGAAAGATCGCACCGTTCAACGGCCCCTCTCGGCCATGAATTCTGGTAGCCAGGCGGAGGGCTCGGGTCCGACGGCCGCGATGAGTTGCTGCATGCGCCGCACCTCATCGGCGCGGCCCGAAATGACCGCGAGTTCCGCGTCGAAGCCCTTGAGGTCCAGTTGACACACGACACTGTGATGCGCCTGTTTGACCAGGAACATGCGCGAACCCGGCTCGAGCTGATCCTTGATGAGCCTGAATTCTCGTTCCGTCAGTCCGAACCCTTGCGTGTACTCCTGGAAATTGGCGTCGGCATTCGGGAAGAACACCTTGGTGGGCGTCTGCTCCACCAGCGTGCGGCTGATCGGACTGTCGAGCACATCGCTCGGACTTTGCGTGGCGAGGCACATGACGCCGTTCAATTTTCGCCACGTCTTGGGTCCGTCCTTGGCGAAGCTCTCGAAGGCCGGATCGGCCAACAGCCTCCAGAACTCGTCCATCCAGCAGACGAGCCGCCGGCCGTCGAGCAACTGGCGCACCAGATGAAATAGGTACAGCGTGATCGGCGCTCGCGTCAGCGGATGGTCCAGAAATTCGGTCACGTCGAACCCGATGACCGGACGGCCCGCCAGGCGCGACACCACGGTGTCCGCCGGATTGTCGAACACCCAGGCGTAATCGCCGCGGCATCCCTCGCACCAACGCGCGAGCCGCGCGTGCAGGCCTTCCGGGTCGGTCGGATCGAGAAACTCCACCAGCCGGGAGAGGCGCCGGGACTCAGGCTCCAACGCCAGAGTGCCGCGCAGTGCCTGTTCGAGATCCGCCATCTCGCGTACCGAACCGGTGCGCGGCGATGGCGACGGACCCGCACCCAAGTTGAGCAGCCATACCTTGAGAAATTCGACATTCGCCGGTGTGACCGGCAACTGCAAAGGGTTGAAGCCGGTCGGCACGCCGTTCTTCAATGCCAGATATTCGCCGCCCAAGGCGCGCACCAGGATTTCGAGTCCGCGATCCTTGTCGAAGATCACCTGGGTCACGTCGCGGCGATCGAGCGTCGCAATCAAGAACCCGATGAACACCGTCTTGCCCGAACCCGTCGGACCGCAGATGAGCGTATGGCCGGTGTCCTTGCGGCTGCCGCCGTCCGGATCGGTGGGATCGCTGGCGTGCAGCGAAAAGTAGTACGGCGAGCGGGCGCTGGTGACGAATGAGCACAACGCGTCGCCCCAATGGTTGCCGGTCGCTCGGCCGGTGGGGTAGTTGTGAAACGGCGCCATCGCGGCGAAATTTCGCGACGTCACCGGCGCCTTCCGCGGCCGCAACGGGAAATTTCCCGGCAGCTGCGCCCAGAAGGCTGCCTCGAGCGCCAAGTCCTCTCGCGCCACCAACATCCCGGTGTCGGCGAGGTAACTGCGCGCCAGCGCAATCTGGTCATTGAGCGCCTTGAGCCGGCTGGCGCCCGCTGCATCGGCCGACGAGCCCGACACCTCGGCCACCAGCTGGAGGGACAAATGGTGATCGCCCATGACGAACTCATTACTGGTGAGCGCGTCCAAGGCATCGTTCAATTCGTCGGCCTGCGAGACGGCGAAATCGCCGGCATTGGCCATGCGGTTGGCTTGCCGTTGCAGCAACGACTGGCCGGTTGCCTTCGTCAGGAAGGTAAATGACTGGGTCAAGACGAAGGTGAACGGCGCGGACAGCAGCCGGTTGTACATGCCGACCACACTCGGCGTCGGATATTCCTTGATCCCCAACATCGCGCCGACGCGCGTCGCCGCGGGCGCTCGATATTCGATCGCCTCGGTCCCGAAGAAGAGGCGCGTCGTGGCAAGCGCCTGATTGAGCGGCGCCCGCGGCAACGGTGTGCGTTGCCACTCGCCATTGACGAGCAGGCCCAGGTATTCGAGCAATGATGAACACCACACCGCGCCCCATGGATACACTCCCAATAATTCAGGCTCGTATCGAGCGAGGGAGGCCGCGAGCGTTTGCGCCAACTTCTCGGATACATCGAGGGCGTCCGACAGCTCGCGTTGCGCCCCGGCGCGCTGCGTCTTGGCGAGCACTTTCGACACCACCCCCGTCGCGACGCCCGGGGCCGGCCGATACACGAGCGCCAGGTAGATCTCGTTCATCATCAAGGTCTCGTTGGCCAAGCGGCCCCGATACTTCGTATGCAGCGGATCGGCAAAGGGCCGAAACCTGGGCGGCGGCGAGTCCGCGCCTTCCAACGCGGCGGCGATCCGGGCGCGGCGGCGAATCACGTGCGTCCACAGCGCCACGTTGGGGCTGGCGATGTTGCGCCACAACACATTGAGTCGCTCGTGCCAGTTGTTGAGTTCCTGGTCGTCGCTGCTCTCGAAGCTCGCGCCTCCGAGCCGAAACACTTGCACGTAGTCGCCGAACTCGGTCCTCACCACGTTGGGCGCCACGTGCGCGGTATACGGTATCCGCTCCGCCGCGGTGAACTCGCGGCCCAAGGCGGCGGCACGCTTCAGCGTCAGCACGAGCCTGCACTCCGCGGAGCCATGGACCTGGCGGTGCCGGTTGACGCGGTGCCGTCGGTAGCTGCGGCGCTGTCGGTAGCCGCGGCCGCGTAGACCTCGGGCAGGGCGCGCCGACGCCCGCTGCGCCCCGGCATATCGAGCTCGAGCGGGCAGTAACTGCTCGCTCCCCAGACGCGCAAGTTGCCGAACAGCGCCGGCAACCGCGTTCGCGCCCAGAGCAGCACGAGATCGAAGAAGCGCGCATCGCGGGCGCACAGGAGCATGCACACCCCGTGGATCGGCAGGCACAGGAGGAGCGTCAGTAAATTCTTGGTCAGCAAGAACGCCTCCATCGTGAATACCATGTTGAACAGCAACGCCGAATAGGTGACTCCCCACCGCATCGGCGGTCGCGTTGCGCCCACGAACAGCGTGTCGGCGGTCAAGCCAGGATTGAGTTCGCTCACGTAGGTCTCCCCATGGCCAGGTTAGACACCGAACATTCCGCGCACCCAGCTCACGATCTGCGGCGCACCGAAACCGATCGCGATGCCCAGAATCGCGCCGATGCACCACCCCCAAGACATCCGGTTCGCCATCGCCATGCCCCCGAGCACCATCACGAGAATGATGGCGATCGGTGTCAACCAGGCGAGCAAGTTGGTCTGCAACGCGGTCGCGCCCGTCATGAACGGCGAAGCTTGCGCCATCGCCAAGTCGGGAGTGCAGAGCAAGAGAACGGCGAACAGCAACGGCAGCGCCGTCAACTGGGTACGAACACGATATGACAGGGGGTGATGCACGGCGGAATTCCTTTTCCGGGGTTGCGGTGGCGCGGCTCTCGAGAGCCACGCGAATGGCTTACTTTAAAAGTCCGGTCGAATCAGATCTCGGTCTCGAGCGCACCCTCATCGCGCCGCGCGGCCAATTCCTCGCGCTTGATCTTACCCGGCGCGCCAAAGCGAAAACTCTGTACGACATAGGAATGGTCGTACTGCTTCTCACCCTCTTTGTCGGTCCAGTTGTTGGCGCGGATCTGTGCTTGAACGATGAGCTGATCCCCCTTGCGGGCATTCTTGGCGATCGCCTCCCCGAGGTTCTCGAAGGCGACGAACCACAGGCTGGTGACGGTCTCGCGCGGGTTTCCCTGGTCGTCCTTGCCGGCGTAATCGTTGCCCACCAGGCAAAGACGCGTATAAGTAGAGTCTCCCTTGGAGGCGAGCTCCGGATTCTTGGCGAGATTGCCCACTGCGGTGACTGTAAAACTATTCATGACGGCTCCTTTACTGACGTTGCTTGACTGTCGATTTGCGCGACGCGTGAAAAATCACCCGTCGCGTGGCAGCAAGTCTGGTCGGAGCGGCCGGAAACTTAAATCGCAGTAACTGCCGAGTTCACGCAGAAAGGCACATTCACACCGGCACCTTGGCGATTTCCGCGAAGGAATTTTTGAGCCACAGCTTGACCCTCTGCCGTTCGAGCAACCCCAGGCCGCTCGTGTCACCTTCACTTTTGTTCGCAACCGCCCAGAAACTCACGCTGCTCGAATCGATCTTGTTCATGGAAGCTTCATGCAGTCGCTTCACGGTGATCACGTTGGCGCCGAGCGCCAGTGCGCGCTCCTTTTCCCCGGAGCTCTCCAGAATGCGAAATTCCTCGCCGCGCACCTGATTGAGGACCAGCGTGTAATTCAAGCGCGTGCCGTGCCGATCGAGCAGACGCTTCAAGAGCTCCACGGAATCCTTGCCCGAATCCATCACATGCCAGTAACGGATGTTCAGTCCGATCTCGGGCGCCACTTCGAGCAATTGCGAATCGTCCATCCATTGCGTGAGTTGGTCATTGGTCTGCGCCGCGAGGTCGACGAGAATCCGCCGCTCGGCATGCTCCACCGCGGCTTCCACGATCACATCGAGGCTCGAGTAATTATTGACCAGAATCGGCGAGGCATAACCGGCATAGAATCGCAGCAGCGCTCCATGGGAACGGTCCGAATCGAAACCCAGGAAGGGGATCGAGTTATCGATCATGTATTGCGCCAGCAGACGCGCCACCAAGGATTTTCCGACGCCGCCTTTCTCGCCGCCAACCAAATGAACGTTCGTCATGCTTCGCTCCAACGATGAATCAACCCGGGGATGCGCGCTAATCTAACACGAGTCGACCGCCATCCCGTCGCCCCCTCCCACGCGGCGCGATTATTTTTCCACGGCATTGCATAATCACGAACGTGTCGACCCCAAAAACTCCGCCCTCTTCGGACGTACCCGCATTACGCGTCAGTCGGCTGCGCAAGGCCTACGGCTCGGTGACCGCGGTCGACGACCTGTCGTTCACGGTGGAGCGGGGTGAAATCGTCGGCCTGCTCGGACCCAATGGCGCCGGCAAGACCACGACCATCAACATGGTGTTGGGGGTGCTCGCGCCGACCACCGGCAATATCGAGATCGATGACGTCGACATCGCGAAGAATCGCGCGCGGGCGCTCGCCCGCACCAATTTCGCCGCCGTGTACGCGGCATTGCCCGGCAATTTGACGGTGACCGAGAATTTGCGTTTCTTCGGTTTGCTCTATGGGATCGAGTCGTTACCAGCGCGAGTCGAGGCATTGCTGGAGGAGTTCGATCTCACGCATCTGCGCCACACGAAGTGCGGGCTGTTGTCCTCCGGCGAACAAACTCGCGCCGCGCTCGCCAAGGCCTTGCTCAACGAACCGCGGCTGCTGCTGCTCGATGAGCCCACCGCATCGGTGGATCCCTCGGCCGCCCAGCTGATACGCGAGAAGATCAAGAGCCTCACCGCCGGCGGCCGCGCCGGCATCCTCTGGACCTCGCACAACATGAACGAAGTGGAGATCGTCTGCGATCGGGTGCTATTCCTCTCGCACGGCAAGATTCTGCTCGAAGGGGACCCTCTGCAGCTACCGCGGGAGCATGGTGCCGCGACCCTGGAGGAACTGTTCATCCGGGTTGCCCGCGAGCCGCTGGCGAAAGCCGTCGAGTCGGAGCCGTGAAGTGGCGCCCAATTGCCGGCATCGTGCTGCGCCAGATTTATCTACTGCGCGGTAGCCCGGTTCGAATATTTCCCATGGTTACGTGGGTTGCCATCGACATCGTGCTGTGGGGATTCATCACCCGGTATCTCAACGAGGTGAGCGGCCACGGCATGGATTTCGTGCCTACGCTGCTCGGCGGCGTGCTGCTCTGGGACTTCTGTACCCGCATCATGCAAGGCGTGTCCACCGCATTCTTGGAAGACGTATGGTCGCGAAACTTTCTCAATCTATTCGCCTCGCCGCTGTCGACCGCCGAGTACATCACGGGCCTCGTGATCACCAGCGTCCTGACCAGCAGCGTCGGAGTCGTCGTGATGGTGGCGCTCGCCACCGGCGTCTTTCATCTGCAGTTCTTTTCCATGGGACTGCCCTTGATCGCGTTTCTCACGCTGCTGTTCGCATTCGGCATCACGCTCGGCATCTTCGCGAGCGCCATCGTGCTGCGCTTGGGGCCCGCCTCCGAATGGCTGCTCTGGCCGATCCCGGCGCTGCTCTCGCCCTTCGCGGCGGTCTTCTACCCCCTCGCCGTACTGCCGCAGTGGATGCAATGGGTTGCCCACGTGCTGCCTGCCGCCTATGTGTTCGAGGGCATGAGGGGATTACTCGCCGATAAGCCCTTTCCCGGCACCCTGCTGCTGACGGGCTTCATCGTGGCGGCGCTCGAGTTGTTGCTGGCCGCCTATTTCTATGGACGCGTCTATCGGCATGCGGTGCGGACCGGATTGCTGGCGCGCTATAGCGCCGAGAGCGTGGGCTAGGCTCACGTGCCGGCGCGGTCCGAAAACGTCGCGTTCGCCGATCTCGCAGCAGCCACAGCGCTGCACGCCCGCATTTTGTGAGCCACGTCGCGCTGCGAACAATCGGTAATCGCGCCCTCAGGCCGTGAGTCTTATGATCCCGCCCGTCAACCGCCGACGGACCGGTCCGTTGTTGACTGTGACTGACTGATGGACTGCAAGGAACCGCCAACAATGAAACACTCGCAACTGACTAAACCGCTTTTATTCGCTCTGCTCGTCGGCACCACACTGCTCGGCGGCTGCGTGGTTCGCGGCACCGTCGCCGTTCCCGCACCGGTCGTGTACGTCAGCCCCGCACCTCCTCCTCCCATAGTCGAAGTGAGGCCCGTCGCTCCGCAACCGGGCTACGTCTGGATCGACGGCTACTGGCGATGGGATGGTGGCCGGCATGTGTGGGTCGGCGGCCATTGGAATGCGCCTCGCGTCGGCTATCGCTGGGTTCCGCACGTCTGGGTACGCGAGGGCGGCGGCTGGCGTCTGCACGAAGGACACTGGGTTCCCGTCTGATCAATTAGCCGTGGAGGCCGCCGGATTGCCGGCGGCCTCCAAACTTCCAGCCGCATTCTCCGGCGTCGGCGCCCCGCTACGCCCTATTCGGATGTACTGACGCGGCCTGCGTCACAATCGTTCCACACCCGAGATGAAAAGAATTGCACGCGGCAAGAGTCTTTATCATCTGACATCCCAAGCCGATTGCTTGATCATGGTGTCCTACCTTACATGGATTCATCGTCAAGGAGACGTCGCCAATGACCGACACACCCCTCAAGCATTATCTACTCGCATCGGACTTCGATCAGACCTTGAGCTTCAAGGACTCGGGATTGGTCTTGAGCGAGTTGCTAGGCATCTCCGGATTCGAAGAACGTGTGGCGGGGCTGGCCCGGATCAACCTGGTGCAGCAGGGCGGCGAGCTCGCCTATTTGATCCGTCACGATCCTGAATTTCGCGGCGTTCGCCGTGAGCATCTGATCGAGGCGGGCCGTCGCGTGCGTCTCAAGAGTGCGATTCCCGCGCTGGTCGACTTCATGGAGCGCGGAACCGATCGGTGCCGGTTTTCCTTTTACGTCATCTCCGCGGCGCCGCGCGAAATCGTGATCTCGGCTCTCGAGGGGATCGTACCGCCCGAGCACATCTATGGTACCGAACTCGAGTTCGATGCCCGTTCCGGTGAAGTCACCGCCATCAAGCGCGTGCCCGCCGGCTACGGCAAGGTCGCGGTCATCGAGGAACTCGGGTCGCGCCTCGGCGTAACTCCCGATCGCGTGATCTATGTCGGCGACGGCAGCTCCGACATCCATGTCATGCTGCACGTCAACAACCATGACGGATTCACGATCGCCGTCTCCGAGAATAGGCAACTCGCACGCATCGCCCAAAGCACGGTCTTGAGCGAGAACGCCTTCAGCATCATGGTGCCCATCCTGGATCAACTCCTGCGCTGGCGTACCGGCGACATTCGCGAATTGTTCGAATCCTACGGCTTGACGCTGAACGAGTGGGAAAAGGACCGCACGGATCGCGTCAAGATCAGCGAGATCCTCGCCTTTCAAGAACGCCGTGCGCAGGCCGAAGCGGTATGAGTCCGGTCGGCATCGAATGCCTGGGCTGGACCGCAACCGCCGTCTTCGTCGGCTCGTACTTCTTCGCGAAACCTTCGTTGCTGCGCGCAGTACAGATGGTGGGCGCGGTGCTCTGGATCACCTACGGCGTGCTCATCGGCGCCTCGCCGGTGATCGTCGCCAATGTACTGGTGTTCTCCGCCGCCGCGTGGACCGCGCTGCGCAAAGCCTCCGCTCCGGTGGCGGATCGCTAGCGTCTAAAGTACCCCGGCTTCGCGCGCATCGGTCGCTCGCGTGGCTTCGATCCGCCCTAAGCCTTCCGCCGTACGCAGGCAGCCGCCCGCCGGCCGACGTCCGATTGCCGCGTCACTTGGATTTTCCCGCTGCGCTCGCCGGCGCTTCGATGTCGAGTTTCGGCACGCCGAATTGACCCTCGAGCTTGTGCAGCTTATCGAGATCGATCGAGCCGACGATGTTCACGATCGTGAACTCGCGCGGTTCGCTCGCGATCAGCGCCAGACCGATCGCCGCCTTGTCCACGACCATGATGTAAATGTCCACATCCGCATGCGTCTTTTTGCTGCGCGTCTGCACCAGGCGATTCCAGCCGGGCGCGGATAGCTGACTCCGCACCGCGTCGAGGTCGGCTTGCGAGTACGCCGAGTCTTGATCGAAGGTGTAGCTCCTGACATAGATTCCCTGCAGGCCCTTGATGATCTCCTGGGTCGCGGCGTCCTTCGGATCACTGCCGTCGAGAAAGCGCCCCGCCATCGCGAGCAGCGAAGGATCGAGCGTGATCACCACCGACTCCGTCGCCTTCTGCGCGAGCGCGGCAAACTCGGGCAGCACCAGCCGGGGGTTAGGCCCGGCCCATGCGAGCACGGGGACCAGCAAAAATACAACCACCCTCAGCCTAAACACCGGAGTCGCCCTCCGCCATCGCGCTCGACTGACTCCTCACGACTCGATACGCGAGATCCAGCTTTTGATTCGTCACCCGCAGCGCCTCGATGACTTCCCGCCGTGCCTCGAGCCCCCTGGCGCGCTCGTGCTCCGCGCGCAGATGCTGGACGGCACCCACCGCCACCAGCAGCGATGCGGCCAGGCTCGCGGTTAGCCACCATCCCGGCACTCGCCGTGCCAGTCGCACGACGCGTTCACCGTCGCGCGTCGGCGGCAACCCGCGCCCCGCCGCCTGGCTGCGGTGCGATTCTCGCGCACTGCTCGCTCGCGCACTCCTCGCGCTCAACTTAGCGAGCAAGGCCTGCGTGAACGCATCGCTCGGCGCCACCGGTCTGAGCGCGTCCCGCAATTGCGCTTCGAGATCCATGTCGATGTCCGACGGATTCACCCCGGAGGAACTCATGTCAGAGGGGTCCTTATCAGGAGGGTCGTTGTCACAGGGGTTGTTGTCGGTTGGGTTCATGTCGAATGGTCCCCGCGTCGAGCGTCGCCCCCTTCCTCCAGCCGCAGCCGCAGGTAATCCAGCGATCGTTTGAGGTGGCTCTTCACGGTGTTGGCCGGCATATCGAGAGTGCGCGCGATCTCCGCGGGGTCCAAATCCTCTTGATAGCGCAACAGCATCACGGCACGCGCGGCCGGCGCGAGCTCGGCCAGCAGCAGACTCAAGCGCCGCTGCAATAGAGGATCTGCTTCATCCACGGCGCCGAATAGCGGCGATTCCTCGTCGAGCGTCGTGACGTCGATCCGCGCGCGGCGCCGCAGCTGGTCGATCGCGCGGTTCGTCGTGACTCTGCGCAGCCAGAACGCCAGATGCCCGCTCGACTGAATCGATGTCAGGTGATCGTTCATTTCCATGAAAACCTCCTGCGTCAAATCCTCGGCCAGATCGCGCGTGCCCAGCATGCGCAGCGCCAGACCGTAGACGGTGCGCTGGTGCGCGCGCACCAGCGTCTCGAGCGCGGCCGGCTCGCCGCGGCGTGCCCTGAGTAATTGCTCGTCCATACCGATTCGTGCCGGCTCATGCGAAGCATCGTCGGGCGGAGCGGTGGCCAGACTACAACAAAGCCCCGAGCCCGGCCGTCCCCTTCGGGATATGCAGGTAGTTCTCGATCTTCGGCACATCCTCCATGCGGATCGAACCCACGATATTGATGATGGTGAATTGCCGGGGCTCGCTCGCGATCAACGCGAACCCGGTGACCTGATTGTTTTCGATCGACATGCAGATGTCCACGTCCTCGCTTTTCTTGCGATCGCGCACCTGCATGAGCTGCGTCCAACCCGAGCCCGTCACTTGGCGCCTGACGGCGTCGATATCGGCTCTGGAGTACGCAAAGTCCGTCGCGAATTCGTAGCTGCGGATCTCGATCGAATGGATGCGGCTGAACATCTCCCGGGTCGCCGCGCCATCCGCATCCTTGTCGTCGATGAGCGTGGCCATGGTATGCAATAGCCAGGGGCTGACGCTGATGTTCACCGAATCGGTGGCCTTGTCCGCGAGCGGCTGAAAATCGGGCAGCCTGAGTTTCGCGCTTTGGCAGGCGCCCACCAGGGGCAATAACAGGCAGGACAATGCGAGAGTGGCAATGCGTGGCTTCATGAGAGGGTCTCCGGGCTCCGTTTCTTGTGGGAATTACGCGCTATCCTCCCTATATACGAACGGCACGGCCTCGGAGGGTGCAACGTCCAGGGTTTGACCAGTACGGTGCAACCGCTAAGGTTTGACCAGCACATAATCCTCCGGCGCAAACGCCGGCGCCGATACGGCATAGAACTCCAGCAGGCTGCCCGGACCCGCTTCGATCGAATGCGGCACTCCGGCCGGAATGAAAACCGTGGAGTCAGGTCCGACCGCGGTCACTTGAGTGCCCAAACGCACCACGCCGCTGCCCTGCGTGACCAGGAATGCCTCGACCGCGCGATGGTTGAAGCTGAGGCCCGACGAGGCGCCGGGCGCGAGCGTGAATTTCGCGATACTGAGCGCCGTCGTTTTCGCATCGCGCGCCACCCGCCCCACCAATTCCTGCAAGGTCACGCCGGGCGCCATCGTCGTTTTCGGCAAGTCCTCAGCCGAAAAAGCAACCGCGGTCCCGGTCGGCTCCGCGGCAGGCCTGTCGACCGGAACCGCTCGATCGGCTGCCGCAGCCGCTCCATCAGTGACGCCATCCGCCCGCTCGCCGCCGGCAGCCGCTCCAACAGCGACTCCGTCCGCTCGATCAGCGCCACCAGCCGCTCCATCGGTGCCACCCGCGCGGCCAGCAAACTCGGCGCGCGTCAGACGCGCGATCTGCTTCGCAAACGCCGGGTAGCGGCGCTCCAATTCGTCCCGATAGCCGACCTCGAAGTCCGCCGCATCGAACGCCGGCGACATCTGCGTGCCGACGAACGAATAGCTTCCCGGCGCCGAGGCACGCGGCGCCGACCCCTGCCACACGCCGCGCGGTACGGTGAATTGCGGCGACTCCCCCGCCAACACATCCGACCCCAGAGTCACCGTGCGGCCATGCCCGTCCGGATAGAGCAACAGCATCGTGAGCGGCGATCCGCCGTAGAAATGCCACACCTCATCGGTCCGCAGCCGATGCAGCGCCGAGAAATCCCGCGGCGTCTCGACGACGACGATGGCGCTGCCCGCCGCGTGGCTCCGCCCCGCGTAACGCGCCGGCAGCGCCGCGCCGTCGATGGAGTCCTCGGTCGAATACGTCACGCTGAACCATGCGCCTTCCACCGGTATCGGCTGCATGCGGTAATGCGCGATGAGCTTTCCCGCCATGCCGCTCGGCGGCAGCGGCAGCGGCAGCGACGACGCGGCAACCTCAGTCACCGCGTCGGCCGCGCCGACAGGGGCGGCATGGGCCACGCCAACGACAGAGTTAACCCCAAAAATTCCTCCGATCCCCACAAACC
>Ga0209611_10006270_pt1 | contig 19562 bp, 12 predicted proteins | sample S1TSphgellanicum_3_FD_187693 | JGI IMG/M metagenome (GOLD analysis project Ga0209611, IMG submission 187693) | Host-associated microbial communities from peat moss isolated from Minnesota, USA - S1T2_Fc - Sphagnum magellanicum MG (SPAdes) (version 2) | ecosystem: Host-associated > Plants > Peat... | reverse complement strand
GTTCGACGTCAAGAAGTGGCTGCTGCCAGAGCCCGCGGAAGTGAGCCGGAGATACTCGTTGCTGGCACGCGCGCAAACGGAGCGCCCCGCATGATCGACATCGTATGGAGCCTCGTTCACTGGTGCGCGAGCTGCGCTCCGGAATCGAATTCGATCCCGCCCGCCGCCGGGCTTATCGGCGGAGCCGCAGGCGCGGCCGGAGGCCTAGCCGGTTTAAGTGGGCTCGGCGGAGGCTCGGGCTCGGGCACTGCCGGAGCGGCTGACGGCGGCGCGGGAGCCGGGGCCGGCGCGGGCGACGGCTCAGGCGGCGGCGCGGCTGGCGGCACCGGTTCCGGCAGCTCCACGACGACAACGTATCCGCCGGGAACGACTGCGGACGGCTCGACGACCAAAATAAACCCGGACGAATCGACGCCACCGAACGGCTCGACGACGACCACAACGAATCCGGATGGATCGATCACGACGACCTACCCACCCGGAACGACGAACGCGGAGGGGGTCGGGATCACCTCCCAGACGATTGGACCGGACGGTACGGTAACGAACAACTGGGCCGACGGATCTACAACCACGAACTATCCGAACGGCTACTCGCACACGACATTTCCACCAGGAACCACGGAATCAAATGGGGTGGGTATCTCATCTGCAGACTCCACGCCGGACGGGACGATTACGGAGAACTGGAGCGACGGTGGATCGACGACAACCTACCCCGACGGAACCTCGTACGAAACGTATCCGCCCGGCACGATGGAGGATGGGCGAGGCCTTTCGTCATCGTCCGACAACGCAAACGGAACGTTCACGGAGTACTTCACCGACGGCGGGTCGACCACGTACAATGACGACGGGACGCTGAATTCGACAACACCGCCTACGAACGGATCCGCTCCGGACGGCGGCGGGGACGGCAGCGATCCAAGTGACGCCGCTAAGGATCCGACCACGCGGAGCGGCGGTTCGTTCGCGAACGAGTCGAACGGCGGTTCCGAACCCGGCGATCCTCCGGACGGCGACTCATCGCCGAAGGACGACCCGTTTCAGTCACCCGAGGCACAACCGCAGCCGATGAGTGCGGACGGTCCGCAAGTGGACGACGAGAATTCGCCGGGCGACAACACGACCGAAACCGACTACGTCAATCCGGACGGATCGCCGATGGGATCGCAGCCTCCGGGTCACAGTGGGGTAACGCACCCGAGAGTAACGCACCCGCACAAGCCCGGCGACCCGTAACGGAACGCCCGTGAAGTTCGCGCGTCAGCGCACGCGCCGAACGACGTGCGGCGCGAGGGTGCGGTCGGATGGATATCCCTCCGAAGCGCACGTTACCGCGCCCTCCGCGATCACCACTTGCGCGTATGCCGGCGTGCCGTTCGGTTGCAGCACGCGCACGAATCCGGCATTCGGGTTCGATGCGATCAAATAGTACAGCGAGAGATCGAGGCCGCCGCCCACGCCGCTGAGACTACCCTGCGTAAGGTCCGGCGTCACGAGCGTGATCGTCGGCTGCAACCCCGCCATCAGGAGATCGCCCTGTCCGTCCGGGACCGAGAAGACCGTGCCCGGTATCGTCCATGTGCCGTCGACGTCGTGCTGCCATGCGTAGTAGAGCGTGATTCCCGGCGGCGGCGCATCGGAGACGGCTGCCGTAAAGACCTGCGTCGTGCTGCCCGCACCGAATTGCACGCAGCTTCCGCCTCCCGGCGTGAGCGTAACGGTCGCCGTGTAGGCGCCGGGGACCGGCGTCGCCGTCGGCCGCGGCGTCGGCGTAAGCGTCGGCGCGGCGGTCGGCGTCGGAGATGGCGCCGGAGTCGGTGACCCCACGGGCGTCGGCGTCGGACTCGGGGACGGCGACGCAGATTCAACGCCAGTGGGCGTGGGCGTCGCCGTCGGTAGCACGGTCTGCGCCGGGTAGATCGAGAGCAACCCCGTGGTACCGGAGACGATGATCCCGAGGACGTGCGTCAGACCGGGGCCCTGAACCACCGCTTGACCCGTGCTGGAAACCGTAACGGTGAAATTCGCGACCGACGTTGTAAGCTCACCGTCGCCGGAGACCGCTTGCGTCGCGATCGTCGCGGGATACTGGCCCGCCGGAAACGAGGCCGGCGGCAGCTGGAGCGTTACGGTCGTCCAGGTGACGTTTCCCGCGGACGTATTCGATAGTTCGACTTGCGTGAGCGGTGGCGGGAGCGGCGAGCTCGTCGCATCGGCGCGACGCACCGACGAGATCGCAGAAACGGCCGCCGCATTCACCGCGAGCGTGGCATCCGCGCCGGTTGCGACCGTTATGGCGATACACGAACTCGACGAACTCGCGAACGCTCCGAGCGAGATCGTCCCGGATACTCCCCCTGCCGCTGGAATCGCGGTCGTCTGCGCCTGCGTCGATGGATAGACGCATCCCCTCGCCACGGCCGCCGAAAGCACGGTCGGCGAACTCGGCGTCGTGCCCGAGGAACCTCCGCATGCGGCGAGCGAGCCGCTCGCGAGGAGCGAAGCGACGAAGACGGCAGCACGCAAATATGCCGCACGTTTGAGAACGAGCATCCGAAACCACACCTTAGCGACGAGTTACGCGCTAATGGTATGGGCGCGAGCACGGGGAGCCTATTAGGGAAAACCCCCCAATACGATCCTAGACTCCGCGCGCACCCGCATCGGAGAGAGACGGCGCCACCCGCGGCGCGCCCGGCGGCGGGACGGCACTGTCGGTCGTTCTCGACGGTGTGGCTGCGAGCGCAACGTACACGACGGGCACGAGTAGCAGCGTGAGCAACAGCGAGCTCGAGAGGCCGCCGATCACGACGGTGCCGAGCGATGCTTCCGCCTGCGCGCCGGGGTCGAGCACGAACGCGAGTGGGATCATGCCGGCGATCATCGCGGCCGTCGTCATCATGATCGGGCGAAAACGTTCGCGTGCGGCTTCCTTGATCGCATCGATGCGGCCGAGCCCTTCACGTTGACGCATGTCGGCGAAGTCGACGAGCAAGATACCGTTCTTCGTCACGAGTCCGATCAACAACACGGATCCGATCAGCGAGAACAGGTTGAGCGTCTGGTGCGTGAGTGCGAGCGAGCCGAGTGCGCCGACCACCGCGACCGGCACGGCGAACATGATGATGAACGGCGTGCGATAGCTGTTGTAGAGCGCGACCATCAAGAGATACACGAGCACGGTCGAGAGCGCGAGCGCGAGCGACATGCCGCTCACGGTCGAGGCCACTTCCTGTTCGTTGCCGCCGGCCGACGGCGCGACCGTCACGGTCGACGGCAAGTGGAGCGCGTTCAAGCGACGCTGGAAATCGCGTTGCACGTTCGAAAGCAACGCTCCGGGCGCGAGGTTCGCGCCCACGTAGACGACGTTCGCGCGATTGATGCGCATGATGATCGGCGGCGCGGGCGTCTGCACCAGTCGCGCGATGTCGCCGACGTGGATGATCGAGCCGTTCGAGGCGCGCACGGGAATCGTCGCGATCTCGGAGAGCGACTGTTGATCTTGTAGTGGATAGGTAACGATCACGTCCTTGAGGCCGTCTTCGCCCGTGAACTGCGTCGCGAGATCGCCGCCGAACGACGCTTCGACCGCGGTCGACGCGGTGCCGATACTCGCGTTGAGCGCACGCGCGCGATCGCGATTGAACTCGACGTCGAACTGCGGCGCGTCGGCGACCGCCGACGTCGTCACGTCCACGGTGCCAGGGGTCGCGGCGAGCGCCGCGGTCACCTTGGCCGCGTAGGGTTCCGGATCGCCGTTGACGCTCGAGATGACCTCGTCGAGCGGCTGCGCGTTCCCGCCGGAAATATCGGTTGCCGGAACGGCGACGACCGACGCACCGGGCACGACCTTCTGCGCGCGACTCTGTATCTCGGAGGCCCAATACGCGGTCGTGTGCGCGCGCTTGTCGTTGAGGTAGACGTCGATCTGGCCGACGGCGGCGTTTTGAATGAAGCCGGAAATCTGGCCGAGATACGCACCCGCGGTCGACGACTCGGCACGGAGATCGGAGACGCCGTCGACGACCTTCTCAACGGCAAGCGTATTGCGGCGCGTCGTATCGAGCGGCGTGCCGCTCGGCGCCGTGATCGTTACGTAGAGTTCGCCGCGGTCGACGGGCGGGATGTATTCGAAGCCGACGAGGCCGAGCGGGATCAGCGAGAACGCGAGGATCAGCGAGACGACGGAAATCGCGACGACGATGCGTGCGTTCGCGAGACCCCACGCGAGCGCGCGCGCGACGTACCATTCACGCAGCCGTTCGAATTGGCGCGTGAACGCTTCGATCACGCCCCACGGGCGCCAGCGCGAGTAGAGCGCCCAACGTCCGGCGAGCGTCGGCGTAATCGTGAACGAGACGAAGAGCGATGTGAGCGTCGCGACCGTGACCACGAGCCCGAACTCGCGCAGAAACAGTCCGACCGATCCGGGCAGAAACGAAATCGGCAAGAACACGACCACGTCGACGAGCGTGATGACGAGTGCGGCCACGCCGATCTCGCTGCGTCCGTTGATCGCCGCTTCCGTGGGCGTCTCGCCCATATTGAAGTGACGCTCGACGTTCTCGAGCACCACGATCGAATCGTCGACGAGGATACCGATGATGAGCGTCATCGCGAGCAACGACACGGTGTCGAGCGTGAAGTTCGCGACCTTCATCGCCGCGAGCGTCACGAGCAGCGACGACGGAATCGCGATCATCACGACGATCGCGTTGCGCCACGAGCGCAGGAAGAACAGCATCACGATGCCCGTGAAGAGAATCGCCTCGATCAGGGTCCGGATCACGCCCGTGAGCTGTTGTTCCGTATAGGTCGACTGCACGTTGAGCACGTCGAACGTCACGTCGGGATACGTGCTGCGGAGTTCCGGCAGCGCGGCGAGCACGCGGTTCGACGTTTGGACCTCGCTGACGTCCGCCGACTTCTGGATGTCGAGCACGACGCACGGAATGCCGTTCGAGTACGAGAACACGCGCTGCGTCTCGTACCCGTCCACGACGTCCGCGACGTCGCCGATGCGGAAGAGACGCTCCGAGGTGGACCACACGTCGGTCGACGTCGCCGCACTCGTGCTCCCGCCGCTCAGCAACAGGTTCGCTACGGTTCCGGCGTCTTGAATATCGCCGCGGACGTCGAGGTTCGTCTCACGATTCGGCGAGTACAAGATGCCGCCCGGAGCGCGCACGTTGTTGTTCGTGACCGTGCTGACGATGTCGGTCAGCGTGAATCCCGACGAGTTGAGTTTCTTCGGGCTCACGTTGATCTGAATCGACGGCGTCACCGAGCCGTTCGTCTGAACGAACGACACGCCGGGCACCTGTTCGAGCGCCGGAACGATCTTGTTGATCGCGAGCGACGAGAGGTCGCCGGAGGAGAGCGTATTCGAACGCAGCACGAGCGACGTCACGACGGCTTCACTCGGGTTGTAAAGCGAAATCTGCGGTGCTTGGACGTCGTTCGGAATCGAGCGCTGCGCGTTCTGCACGCGGCCCTGCGTCTGCACGAGGTCGTTGTTCTGATCCGATCCGAGCGTGAAGACCGCGACGACCGACGCTTGCCCCGGTTGGATGGACGTTTCCAAGTGATCGAGATCCGGTGCGCCCGCGATCTGATCTTCGAGTGGCCGTACGATCGCGTCGCGCATCTGCGTGGTGGACGCGCCGGGGTAGCTGATGAGCACCTGCACCGAGGGCGTCGCGGTGCTCGGGAACTGCTGTTGCACGAGCGACGTGGCCGAGATGCAGCCCGCGAGAATCACGAGCGCGAGGAAGACCGTGACGAGCGTGGGACGCGCGACGAAAAGGCGAGTCAACCACATGTTAGTATGTCTCCGATGCTAGGGCTGGACGAAGCGACGGGCGCGATTCGTTCTCGGGGGGCTCCGCCGTTTTCGGACCGGGCGCGATCCAGCAGAACATGATCGGCACGATCAGGAGCGTGAGGAAGAGCGAGCTCGTGAGGCCGCCGATCACGACCGTTCCGAGCGAGCGTTTTGCCGCGGACCCGGGATCGAGCGCGAGCGCGAGCGGCAGCATGCCGGAGATCATCGAGACGGTCGTCATCACGATCGGGCGAAAACGCTCGCGCGCGGCTTCCTGAATCGCCTCGAATTTCTGCATGCCCGCACCGACTTTGATCTCGGCAAAGTCGACCAGCAGAATGCCGTTCTTGCTGACGAGTCCGACGAGCATCACGACGCCGATCAACGAATAGAGGTTGAGCGTCTGGCCCGTGATCGCGAGCGCGCCGAACGCGCCGACGGCGGCGACCGGCACGGCGAACATGATCACGAGCGGCGCGCGATACGCATTGTAGAGCGCGATCATCAAGAGATAGACGAGCGAGAACGAGAGGATCAGCGAGATGCCGAGGCCGCTGACCGTCTGCGCGAGGTTGGCCTGCGTACCGCCGGCACCCGTCCCGACGATGACCGTATTCGGGAGGTGGAGCGCGGCCACGCGTTTTTGGAACGCCTTCTGAACGTTCGAGATCGCCGCGCCCTGCTCGACGTTCGCGCCGATATGGATCACGGTCTGGCGATTGTTTCGCGTGATCAACACTTGTGAGGGATCGCTGACGAACGTCGCGATATCGGAGAGGTGCACGATCGAACCGTTGCTGGTCCGGATCGCGATGTTGCGCAGGTTCGCCTCGCTCGACGCGTAGCTCTGCGGGTAGAGCACCTGCACGTACTTCGTGCCGTTGATCGTGTCGAATTGCGTCGCGAGCGTTCCGCCGAACGCGGCGCGCACGGCCTGCGCCGCGAGACCGATGTTGATGTTGAGCACGCGCGCGCGATCGCGATTGAACTCGACGTCGAATTGCGGCGCGAGTGTCGAAGCCGAACTATTGACGTTCGTCGCGCCGGGCGTCGCCTCGAGCGCGGCGAGGATCTGCTGCGCGTACGCGTCGGGCTCGCCGCGCGTCGTCGCCACGGTCACGTCGATCGGCTGCGAATTCCCGCCACGCGTGCCCGTCGCCGGAACGGCGACGACCTTCGCGTCGGGCACGAGCTTTTGCGCCATGCCCGTCATGCGCTTCGCGACCTGATCGGTCGAGTGTTTGCGGTCGGTCCGCAGGATGATGCGAATCTGCCCCGTCGAGCCGATGTTGATGCTGCCGCCGAAGCCCTGTTGCGAGGCTCCCGTCGTGGAGATGATCTGCTGCACGTCGTCGATCTGCAAGTACGCATCGGTCAACTTGCGTATCGCGGCATCCGTCGTGGCCAGCGGCGTTCCCGTGGGATACTGAACCGTCGCGAAGATTTGGCCGCGATCGACCGACGGGATGAAGTCGAAGCCGACGTAGCCGAGCGGAATCAAGGCGACCGCGCCGACCGTCAAGAGTACGGCCGCGACGACGATCGGAATCGAGAAACGGATGGCGGCCGGCAGGACGCGCTCGCTGTAGAATTCTCGCAAGCGTGCGAACCACGCGGTAAACGCGCGAATCGGCGCGGGCGGCTTCCAACGCGAGAGCAGCGACCAGTTGCCCGCGAGCGCGGGCGTGATCGTAAACGAAACGACGAGCGACGTCAGCGTCGCGATCGTAACGACCACGCCGAATTCGCCGAGAAAGCGGCCCGTCTGGCCCGGCAAGAACGCGATCGGCAAGAACACGACCACGTCGACGAGCGTGATCACGATCGCGGCCGGACCGATTTCCGCGCGACCGAGGATCGCCGCCGTCTTCGGCGCTTCGCCATCTTCGAAGTGGCGCTCCACGTTCTCGAGCACGACGATCGAATCGTCGACCAGGATGCCGATGATCAGCGTCATCGCGAGCAACGACACCGTATCGATCGTGAAGCCCGTCAACTTCATCGCGAAGAGCGTCACGAAGAGCGACGTCGGGATCGCGATCATGACGACGATCGCGTTGCGCCACGACTTCAAGAAAAAGATCATCGCTATCCCGGTGAACGCGATGCCCTCGACCAGCGTCTGCAGCACGCCGTAGAGCTCCGCCTTCGTTTCCGTCGCCTGCACGTTGAGTACTTTGAACGCGATGTCGGGATACTTCGCTTCGATCCCCGGTAACGCGGCGAGCACCGCCTCGGACGATTGGACTTCGCTCGCGCCCGTCGCTTTCTGTACGTTGAGCGAGATCGCGGCGGCACCGTTGACGTACGAGTACACGCGCTTCGGTTCGTACGAATCGAAGACGGTCGCCACGTCGCCGATACGCGGGAGATATGCCGACGTGGAGAACGGCTCCGTGGTCTCGCTCGCCGCACCCGTCGATGCGGAGCCGTCGCCCGTCGCACTCGAACTCACGACGGATGCGGATCCAAAATTGCTCGTGGTCGTCGTGGTCGTCGTGCCGGTCACGACGCCGGGCAGCGCCGTCGGCGCGACGAGCGGCGGAATCGTCGGCGTGACGGAGACGATCGAGATCGTCGAACTCGTCGATGCGATCGTCGCGACCGGTTGCGGGGTGATCAGCGCTTGCGGGCTCGTCGCGCCCGGCGCACTCTGCCCCGTCGATTCGGTCGACGACGATGCGACCGTCGCGGCGCTCGTCGTCGTGCTCGCATTCGCGCTCGACGTCGGCTGCGGTGAGGCGACCGTCGTCGACCCGGTCGACGACGTCGCGGCGGACGTCGACGTCGCAGACGGTGCCGCGGAACCTGACGTACTCCCGGAGCTCGAGCCCGTCGACGAAACGCCGCTCGAAACGGTCGTCGCCGCAGCACTGCCGCCGCCGACCGACGACTCCGTCGAAGCCGACGTCGTCCCCGCCGAACTGAGCACGAGCGCCTGGTTCGTGGAACCGGACGTGTTGCCGTACTTCACGGTCAGCGCGCCCGAGGGCGACGTCGCACCCTGCAACACGGACGTATTGCCGGTGAGCAGCGTGTCCGCAATTTCGGGCGCCGTTTGCACGTCGCCGCGCACGTCGAGCGACGTCTCGCGATTATCCGAGTACGCGATGCCGCCGGGCGAGCGCGCGTTGTTCGCTTGGATCGCGCTGACCACGTCCGTCGGAACGAAGCCGCGGCTCGCGAGTTTCTGCGGATCGAGCGTGACCTCGAGTGCCGGCGTCACCGATCCGTTCGCGGTCACGCTCGACACGCCGTCGACCTGCTCGAGGTCGGGCACGACGTTGTTCGTGACGATCGCGGAAAGCGCCGATTGATTCAGCGATTGCGAGGTGACCGAGAGCGTGACGATCGTCGCTTGCGCGGGATCGAACGAGCGCGTGGCGGGCGCCGGAAGATCTTGCGGCAGCGCCGCCTTGACCGTCTGCAACCGATCCTGTACCTCGGTGAGATCGGTCGTCTGATCGGAATCGAGCGTGAACGTCGCGGAGATCGACGCCTGGTTCTGCTGAATCGAGGTGGTGATGTGATCGAGATCGGGCGCGCCCGCGATCGCATCCTCGACGGGACGCACGACCGAGTCGCGCAATTCCGATGGCGACGCGCCCGGATACGAGACGCTGACGTTGATCGTCGGAAAATCGATGTTCGGAAACTGCTGCTGCACGAGCGTCGCGAGCGCGAAGCAACCGGCGAGCGTAATCAGCGTGATCAAAACGAACACGAGCGGCGGCCGGTTGACGAAGAGCGCAGTGATCCGCTGCATCAGTTTTGGGCGATCGATTGTCCGTCGGCTAAGCCGAGTTGCCCGTTGGAGACGACCGTCTGCCCCGCCTTGAGGCCGGTCACGATCGACGTGGTGCCGTCGCTCCCGATCTCGCGCACCTTCACGGTCTTCGCGACGACGTCGACCAGCTCGTCGTCGGCGATCATGACCGACGTGTGCGTGTCGTCGAGAAACGCCGTGGTCGGAATGCCGACGCCCGACACCGCGGGCAAGTTGATCGTCGCGGAAACGGGGAGGCCCGCTTGGAGTTTGTCGCCGGGATTCTGAAGCAGCACTTGCACGGTGAAGTTGGTCGAGCCCGGCGTCACCTGGCCGAGCACCGCGACGACGTGGCCCGTAAACGTTTCGTTGCCCGCGCCGCCGACCGTCAAATCGACGCCGGCGCCGACCGGAATCGCGAACGTATCCTCGCTCGAGGCATTGAGATCCGCGTAGACCTGGTTGAGCTGCTGGATCGTGAAGATCGTGCGCGAGCCCGGATACTCACCCGGATTGAGATTGCGATTCGTCACGACGCCGTCGACCGGCGAGACGATCGTCGCCTTCGAGATCGACGACTCGTATTGTGCGATCTGCCCGCGCGCCTGCTCGATCGCGGCGCGAGCCGCCTGCGCGTCGGCGATCGCCGATGCGACGGTTGCCGCCTGCAGACCCGAGCTCGCGGTACCGTTGACCGATTGATTCGTGATCGCCGTCGAGAGGTTCGCCTCCGCGGTGCGTACGCTCGCACCGTCGTTGACCACCGTGGTCTGCTGTTGATCGACGGTTTGTTGCGCGATGTAGCCTTCGGCCAAGAGCTGGCGGTCGCGAACGAGATTCAGTTGATCGTTCGCGAGCGTCTGCTTCGCTTGCGTCAGCGTCGCCGACGCCGATTTGACCTGATCGTTGCCCGTACCGATGTTGAGTTGCGCGGTGTATTTCGTCTGCGCGACCTTGGCATCGTCCGACTCGGCCGTTCGGATATCGGAATCCAGGACGCCCTTCGCCTGCGCGAGTTGCGCTTCCAGATCGGTCGTGTCGAGGACGGCCAGGACCTGGCCCTTCTTCACCTGGTCGCCTTGCAGCACGTTGACGGCGTCCGTCGGCTCCGAAAGCGAACTCGTGATCGCGACGTTCTGGAACGGCGCGATGATGCCCGAGATGGCCGAGGTCCCCCGAACGGTCGTCTGACGGGCCTCCGCGGTCGGCACCGCGTTGGGTGCGGCCGCGGGACGCGTGTGCTTCGCCTTCTGGGCGCACCCCGATGCGAGCAAAGCCGCCACGATGACGACCGGAAGGAACCGCATGTATGAACTCCGCTCTTGTCTTAGGACGACGAGCCTTGCTGTTGCTCGCGCTCCTTACGCATCTCGTCCAGCTTTGCGTGGAACTTGATGCGCTGGTCCGGCGTGAGTACCGTTTCGATCTTCGTATAACCCGCCTTGTAGTTCGTACGACGGGTCTCCGGATCGGTCACGCCCTCGTTTTGCTTTCTGACGTCGCTCATGATGTCGCGGATTTTGCCCTTCTGATCGTCGCTCAGCCCGAGACTCATCAGAGCCTGGGCCATCATGTGACGGCCGCCGCCCTGCGGGCCGCCCGGCGGCGGGCCGCCCTGGGCTTGAGCGAGAGCGGGCGGCGTGAGGCCGGCGGAGACGCCGGCGACGGCGGCGACGCCACTCGAGAGGGTGAAGGCCGCGAAGGCCGCGGCGATGCGAAGGGTCGTTCCGGTAGCGCGTTCGATGTTCACGGAGAGCTCCAAAGGGAGAGATGGCAGCAGTTCTCGAGCCTCGTTCGTAGGCTCGAACATTCCGACTATCGTGGTCGATCCTGGGAGAGTCTTTGGAACACCCTGAGTGCCCGCCCAGGGTCACCCCGGCAACGGCACGCGTCCTCACGGGACCGCCTAGCCTGGGATCGCCCTCAGCATCATTTAAGCGCTCCTTTATCTCGACGCGTATCCAGCGGCCCTGAAATCGCGTTTAAGAGTACATGAGCAACACGAACATCTTCAAGAGCACGCTGACGGCGCTGGCGGCCTCCGCAGCTCTCGTCACGCTTGCGGTTCCCGCGGCCGCTCAGCCGGCCGCACCGCCGAGCTACGCCGTTCAAGGCGAAGAGCAGATTCAAGGCACGATCCGGTCGATCGACGGCAAGTACGCGATCTCGGTTCGCGATCGCCGCGGGTTCGTCGACAACGTCGCGCTTCACGACGGGACGATCATCAACCCGACGGGTCTGCGGCTCGCACCGGGTCAACGCGTCACGATCTTCGGCCGCGCCGACGGCAACGTGTTCGCGGCGAACGAGATCGACACGCCGTATCAGACGGTCTTGGTTCCGGGCTATCCGTACTACCCGTACGGCTACTACCCGTATGGGCCGCGCTACGGATTCGGCCTTCGGTTCGGCTTCCGCGGCTGATACGTAGAGAGCCCGCGAGTGCGGGCTCGGGTTACGACCAGCGATTGAAGAGATCGTTCGGAATTCCGAACTGATCGAGCGCCTTACCCACCGTGTGGTTCACGATGTCGTCGACGCTCTTCGGCTTGGCGTACATCGCGGGGATCGGCGGCATGACCACGGCACCGATCTCGGCGAGTTGCGTGAGCGTTCGCAGGTGCCCGAGATGGAGCGGCGTCTCGCGTACCACGAGCACGACCTTGCGGCGCTCCTTGAGGCACACGTCCGCCGCGCGAACGAGCAGGTTGCCGTTGAGCGAGTACGCAATCGCCGATGCGCTCTTCATCGAACACGGAATCACGAGCATGCCGTCGGTGAGAAACGAACCCGATGAAATCGCGGCGGCGAGATCGTCGTCACGATACACCACGTGCGCGAGCGATTCGAAATCGGCTGCGACGTGGTCGGTCTCGAGTTCGATCGTCTTGCGCGCCTGCCCGCTGAGGACGAGATGGATTTCGACGTCGGCGGCGCGGAGCGCACGCAGCGCCGCGAAGGCATAAGCACTTCCGCTCGCCCCGCTGACACCGACCACGATCTTACGCATGCGGTGAGCGTTCAAGCACGCGCGGCGGGGTCCCGCATTGCGCCCCGCGAACCATACGATCTTCGATGCCGGATTCTCTCATCGTCGAGATAGACGCCGCCGCGCGGCGTCTCGTCGCCTTCATCGGCGACCTCGCCCGCTACGCGGCGACGCGCGACGATGCTCTCGCACGGCGAGCGCTCTGTTCGCCCTTCTCGGGCGTGCCAAACGTGGACGCGCGTGCACTCTGCGTCGCGGCGCGTACCGGCGTTCTCGAGGCGATCGCGCGAGAGCGTATTCCGCTGGCTCACGAGAGCGCGCAGGCCGCACGTCGCTTCGCGCGCGCGCTCGACGAGCTCGAGCGCGCATATCGCGCGCAGGGCGCGACGGCACGCGAGCACGTCGCGACCGTCGCCCTCGCATTCGAACTCGACGCGCGCCTCGACGGCGTGGAGCGCGCTGCGCTTGCGGCGTGCGAAGCCGTCGCGATCGGCATCGACGAACGACGACCGGCCGGCGTCGCGTGGGATGCGGGCGCCCTCGTACGCGAGCTCGAGTCGCTCGCGCGGCACGCCGTTTCTCCGCACGACGAACCGCAGCGCGAACCGCTCTCGGCGCGTGCGCCCGAAGCGCCGCGTGTCGTGAAGCGACGGCGCGGCCATTTCAGCGCGTCGTCGCTCGGCTTGTTCGCCGAATGCGAACGTCGCTGGTACTATCGCTACGTCTGCTTGGCCGTGGAGGATCGCGGATCGTCCGCATCGTTCTACGGCACGGCTTTCCATTGGGCGCTCGAACGATTTCATGAAGAGATCCCGCGCGCCGACGCGGCGCCGCTCGAGGTGCTCGAACGAAAACTCGAAGCATACCTCGGCACCGCGTTCGAGCGCTTTCGCGGCGGCTTCGAAACGAACGTCGAATTCGAATTGCAACGCCGCCGTGCGAAGCGCACCGCACGGCGCTACCTCGCATGGTTCGTCGAGCGCGCGCGCACGCACCCGTTCTCGGTGATCGGCACGGAGACGAGCGTCGAGCTCGAACTCGACGGCTACAGCTTCATCGGCTACATCGACCGGCTCGACCGCGACGATGCGACGTCCGCCATCACGGTCGTCGATTACAAGACGGGGAGCATCGCCGAGAGTGCCGACGATTATCGTGGGAAGGTCGCGCGGTTTCTCGACTTTCAGTTACCGTTCTACTATTGGGCGCGCACGAACGCGGGCGATCGCGTCACGCGTCTCTCGCTCATTCCGCTCAAGGACGCGTCGCTCGACGTGCGTCCGATCGAACTCGAAGTCGTGCCGATCGCGGCGCCGCGCGGCGGCTACGGCGGAGCGCCGACCGGCACGATCGGTATCGACGAACTCGAACGCGCGCGCACGCGCATGGTCGAGATCGCAGCGGCACTCGCCGACGGCCCGATCGAGCGCTTCCCCGTGACGGACGATCCCGAGGCGTGCACGTATTGCTCGTACCGGATCGCGTGCCGCGAACGGCCCACGCGTTCCGAAGATCGATTCGGCCGATGACGGCCGGTACCGCGCTCGACGAGCGTCAGGCAACCGCAATCGCCTACGACGCGACCGAAAGTCTCGCGATCGTCGGCGGCCCCGGTTCCGGAAAGACGACGGCGCTCGCGGCGCGCGCGGAGCGTCTCGCACGCGACGCCGCACAGAGCGTGCTTCTTCTCGCGCCGAGCGACGCGGGCGTCGCGCGTTTGCGAAGAACGGCCGATGCGAGCGTCGCGAGCTCGACGTTCGGCGACCTCGCGTTCGCGCTGATCGGCGACGCCGATGCGATCGACGACGTCCGCGCGTCGCAACATTTCGAACGCGCGGGTGCGGAACTCTTCGCACTCGAGTGGACGGAGTTCGCGGACGAACTCGACCCCGAGATCACGGGATTGCGCGCACCCGAGCGATTTTCGGCGGCTGCGTTCCGCTTGATCCGCAAGCTACGCGCGTCGCTTCTTTCACCAGAAGAGTTCAAATCGAGCGGGCTGCGCGGGGCCGCGACGTTTTACGCGCAACCGCCGAACTTCGCGAGTGCGGACCTGATCATGGATACGAGCGCGAAGTATCGCGATTCGTTGCGCGCGTCGGCGAGCGAACTCGAGCGTCAGCGCTTGCGCGAGGTCGACCTCGTGAAGATTCTCGCGCGGCTTTACGCCTCGTACGTGGAATCGCTCGTCGCTCACGGATGCCTGACGCCGACCGATGCCGTCTACGAAGCGACGCTGCTCTTGCGCGCGCAACCGGAGCGGCGCGCCGCCGCGCGCGGGCGCTACGCGGCGGCACTCGTCGACGACGCACAGGATCTCACCGCGGGTCAACTCGCACTGCTCGCGGAAATTTTCGGACCCGCGCTGCACGGCGTAACGTTCGCCGGAGACGCCGATCAAGCGACGCGTGGTTTCGCGACGGGCGCGCGCGGCGGCGATGCGTTCAAGAAGGCCGCGCACACGATCGTTCTCGACGCGCACCATCGCTGCGATCCCGACATCGAGCGCGTCGCGCGACGCGCGCTCGATCCGACGGGCCCTCCGCTCTCGCTCGCATCGCGCGACGACGAAACGGTCGCGCTCTATCGCGCGGATTCCATGCGCGACGAAGCGCGGTACGTTACGGCCGAAGTCGAAGCGCTCGTGCGTTCCGGCACGCCGCCCGAACGCATCGCGATCGTCTCGCGCACGCTCGGCTGCGCGCAGACGTTCGTCAACGCGTTGCTCGCTCGCAACGTACCCGTCGATCTCGCGGGCGCCGCCAGCCTCTACGACTTTCCGGCCGTGCTCGACGCACTCGCGGCGCTCTGGTCCGCCGTCGACCCGTTCCGGCACGACTTCCTCTTGCGCTCGCTCGAAGCGCCATGGATGCGCCTCTGCGACGCGTCGATCGCGACGCTGTGCGCCGAAGCGACCGATCCGCAACCGTTGCTGTTCGAGCTCCCCGACGACGTGCCCGAAACGGGCGACCGCCGGTGGGATCGGCGTCGCGATCTCCGGCTCGGTCGCAACGTGACGCGCGGCGACGTCGATGCGGATCTTCCGGCCGACGCTCGCGAACGACTCTCCGTATTTCGCGACGCGCGCGCACGCTGGGAAGGCCTCGGACGCACGCTCGATCTCTCGCGTCACGCGCGGACGATCCTCGACGAGAGCGTCCTCGCGACGCTCGCGCCCGGCGCGCGCGGACGGTTCGATGCGGCGCTCGTCGCGCGGTTGCTCGACGAGATCGACGCCTTCGCGAAGCGCGACCCGCTCGCGACGCTCGACGATTTTCTCACGTTCGCGGAGAGCGTCGCGCGCGCGGAAGCGGATCTCCTCTCGATCGCGCCGCGCGATCCGGCCGCCGTGCGCGTGCTCGACGTGGAAGCGGCGAAAGGCGAAGAATTCGACGCGGTCTTCCTCGTCGATGCGCGAGCGGGCGGCTGGCCCCGATACTACGTTCCCGACGCGTTTCTCTTCATGCCGAACGTCGGGATGATTCCGAAAGAAAACGTCGGCGACGCAGAAGCGGCGCGCACCGCAAAATTCACGTACGCGCTCCATCGCTTCAAAATTCGCGAAAAGTTCGTCGCGGAAGAGAGGCGCGCGTTCTACTGTGCGGCGACGCGCGCGAGGAAACGCTTGTACGTCAGCGCGTCCGGCCGCGCCACGCGCGGGAACGCCGCTCCGGAGATCCTCGAAGAACTCCAGCGCGCACGTCGCTAATCCTCATCTGGGCTTAACGAACGTTCGCGGGATGCCGAACGTTACGGTGAACGTTACCGTTCCCGAACGCTACGAGAGTCCGCGTATGAAACTCGACACGTCGACCGACCCGCAAGTCGGCTTCCGTCCGCCGGGCGAGCTCGATCTCGCAACGGCACTCGCTCGCTACGACGGGCCGTTCACGCGGCGTGACGCGGCGCACCTTTTGCGTCGCGCGGGCTTCGGCGGCACGGCGGCCGAGGTCGACACGTGGGCATCGTTCGGCGCGAACGGCGCGGTGGATGCGCTGCTGCACCCGCCGCAGCCGGACGTTGCGTTCGACGCGTACCCCGATTCGACGGAACTCTTCGATCCCAAGACCCGGAACATGACGGCGCAGATGTGGTGGCTCGATCGCATGCTGCGCACCCAGCATCCGCTCGTCGAGAAGATGACGCTCTTCTGGCACGGCCACTTCGCGACGAGTTACCGCAAGGTACCCGCGAACCTGATGGTCGGCCAGATCGACCTCTTCCGCAGCCAAGCCCTCGGGCACTTCGGCCAACTGCTCCTCGCCGTTTCCAAAGACCCCGCGATGCTCGTGTGGCTCGACAATCGCTACAACAACAAAGCGCACCCGAACGAAAATTACGCGCGCGAGGTGATGGAGCTGTTCGCGCTCGGTCTCGGCAACTACACGGAAGACGACGTGAAGAACGCTGCGCGCGCGTTCACGGGATGGACGCTCGACAAGAATCAGAGTTTCGTTTTCCGCGCCAATCAGCACGACGACGATCCGAAAACGTTCCTCGGCCGCACGGGAAACTTCGACGGCTCCGATATCGTCTCGATCATCATCTCGCAGCCGATCCACCAGCGTTTCATCTGCCGCAAGCTCCTCGAATTTTTCGTGTACTCCGATCCGGAGCCCGAGCTCGTGGACGCGCTCGCGACCACGTACGCGCTCTCGGGCGGCGACATCGCAAAGACCGTCGGAACGATCCTGCGCTCGAACGTCTTCTACTCGGCGCGCGCGTATCGCGCGCTGCCGAAGAGCCCGATCGAATTCGTGATCGGCACGCTGCGCTTCATGAACGTTCGTAAGGTACCGAAGGATACGATCGCGTGGCTGCAACGCATGGGCCAGGAACCGCTGGCACCACCGAGCGTCAAGGGCTGGGACGGCGGCCCCACGTGGATCAACACCGGCACGCTGCTCGCGCGCTTCAACTATGTAAATCGTGTGGTGAAGGCGTCGCCGCCGGCGACTCCCGCCGGAGCCATGGTGTCCGCCGCGCCCACGGTCGACCTCGCGACGTACGCTGCCTTCACGCCCGACGACGTCGTGCGCGAGGCCGGCGGCATGGATTCGGATCGCGTGCTCGCCGCGATCGTGCGCGATGCGATCCAGGACGATCTCACGAGCGACGTCCGCCAGACGATGCGCGACTATCTCGATTCGAAGAACGCCACGCTACCGACGCCGCTCGGCCCCGAAAACTATCAGGATAAAATCCGCGGTGCGCTCGCGCTCGTCCTCAACCTTCCATCCAATCAGCTGAATTAGGAGCGAACGATGGCCTCGCGTCGCAGTTTTATCTCGAAGGGTCTCGGAGTCGCCGTCTTGGGCGGAACGCTTCCCTCGTTCTTACGGACCGCCGCCTTCGCGCAGCCGTTACCCGCACTCGGCTCGTCCGTCGATCCCGACAACGTGCTGCTCGTGATCCAGATGGGCGGCGGAAACGACGGCCTCAACACGATCGTGCCGTATTCCGACGACGCGTACCATCGCGTACGGCCCGCGATCGGCATCCCGGAGCAGAGCGTCATCAAGATCGACGACCGCATCGGGCTCAATCCGGTGATGACGGGGCTCGACGATCTCTACAAGGATGGGAACGTCGCGATCGTCCAGGCCGTCGGCTATCCGAATCCCAATCGCTCGCACTTCGAAGCAACACAGATTTGGGAGACGGCGTCGCCCGAGAATCCCGTCTCGAGCGGATGGCTCGGCCGCTATCTCGATCGGACCGTCTCGCCGCGCGACGCGGCCGACCCGAGCCACATCTTCACCGCGGTCGCGCTCGGCGATACGGTCCCGACCGCGCTGATCGCACAACACGTCGACGTTCCCGCGATCGGCGCGCTCAACGCGTTCGCCTATAATGCCGGCCGCGACGCGTCGTCGAAGACGACCGCCGGCGTGCTGTACGACGGCGCGAAGCCCGGGCAATCGCCGTACCTGAGCTTACTCGAAACGACGGCGCGCAACGCGCTGCACGGCGGCGACGAACTGCGCGCGAAGATCGCAGACTACAAGCCGGCGATCGCGTATCCGAAGGATGCCTTCTCGCAGCAGTTGCAACTCGCAGCGCAGATCGTGGCCTCGCGCGTGGGAACGCGCATCATCTTCGTTTCGATCGGATCCTTCGATACGCACGCGGGCCAGCGGGCGCAACAGGATCGGCTGCTCGGCTATCTCTCGCAAGGGCTCCGCGCGTTCTATACGGATCTCGCCGCGCACGGGCTCGCCCAGAACGTGCTCGCGATGACGTTCTCCGAATTCGGCCGGCGCGTGCAACAGAACGCATCGAACGGCACGGACCACGGCACCGCGATGCCGCTCTTCATCGTGGGCGGCAAAGTGAAGGGCGGCGTCTACGGCGAGCATCCATCGCTCACGGACCTCGACCAGAACGGCGACTTGAAATACGCGCTGGATTTTCGTGCCGCGTACGCGACGGTTCTCGCACGCTGGCTCGGCCACGACCCGAGCGGCATCATAGCAGGAACGTACGACACGGTCGCCTTTATCTAACGGACCATGCCGCAGACGCGCGAACGTGAGGGCTCTCGATCCACATAACGCTCGAGCCCGTATCCGAAGACGAGTACGTCCGCGTGGTTCTCCCGGAAACGTTCGAAATGTGGGGCGATGGTCGGACCTTCGAACGCTACGCCGCCGACTTCGTCGCCGTCGCGAACTCTGCATATGGAAAACGCCGCCCGTTCACGGTCGGGCTGCGCGAGGACGGCGAGCTCGTGTCGTCGTGCAAGAATTACGATCGCGAAATCCGTTGGAACGACGTCTCGCTCCGCACGACGGGCATCGGTGCGGTCTTCACGCCCCCGCGCTTGCGCGGTCGCGGATGCGCCGCCGCGATGCTCGGGGCACTCTTGGATGCGGAGCGCTCGGCCGGACGCGACGTCGCGTTCCTCTACTCCGACATCCATCCGCTCTACTACGAGCGGTTGGGCTTCCATGCGGTTCCGTCCCGGCTGTTCACGT
>Ga0209611_10006268_pt1 | contig 19564 bp, 20 predicted proteins | sample S1TSphgellanicum_3_FD_187693 | JGI IMG/M metagenome (GOLD analysis project Ga0209611, IMG submission 187693) | Host-associated microbial communities from peat moss isolated from Minnesota, USA - S1T2_Fc - Sphagnum magellanicum MG (SPAdes) (version 2) | ecosystem: Host-associated > Plants > Peat... | reverse complement strand
CATCGGGCAATCACGCGCAAGGGGTGGCGTCGGCGGCCAAGATCGTCGGCTGCCCAGCCGTGATCGTCATGCCCGCCGATGCGCCCGCGATGAAGATCGACGCGACGCGGGGCTATGGCGCCGAGGTCGTGCTGTACGACCGCTTCGGCGAGTCCCGCGAGGCCATCGCGGCGGCCATCGTGGCCGAGCGCGGCGCGATCCTGGTCCCGCCCTTCGACGATCCGCTGATCATCGCGGGCCAGGCGACGGCGGGGCTGGAGGCCGCGGGCCAGCTCAAAGCCCTGAGCCCGGAGCTCGCCGCCGATGTCGTCGCCTGCCCAGCGTCTGGCGGCGGCCTGATGGCCGGGATTGCGCTGGCGTTTGAGCGGCTGTCGCCCACCACGCGGGCGATCTGCGTCGAGCCCGAGGGGTTCGACGACTATGCGCTGAGCCTCAAAGCCGGCGCGCGGGTCGGCGCGGCGCCGGGCGCCAAGCCCAGCCTCTGCGACGCCCTGATGTCGCCCAGGCCCGGCGAGCTGACTTTCGCCGTGAATGCGCCGCGCCTGGCCAAGGGCGTGGCGGTCAGCGACACGGACGTTCTCGCCGCCATGGCTTTCGCCTTCCGCCACCTGAAACTGGTGCTGGAGCCCGGCGGCGCCGTCGCCCTGGCCGCCGCCCTGACCCATAAGCTCGATCTGAATGGCGGCGTGGCGGTGATCCTCGCGTCCGGCGGCAATGTGGATGCGAGCGTCTTCGCCCAGGCGATCAGCTAAGCGGCTTGCTCCAGGCGGCGTGGCCCGATAAGCGAGCCGTCATGACCGACGTCGCCCCCACTTCCCTACCTGATCGCCTGGCGATCGACCCCGACAGCCCGTTTCACGACGCAGAGCTCCTGCAACGCGGCGTCGGCATCCGCTTCAACGGCGCCGAAAAGACCAATGTCGACGAATACTGCATCAGCGAAGGCTGGATCCGCGTCACCGTCGGCTCCACCCTCGACCGCCGCGGCAAGCCGATGACGATGAAGCTCAAGGGGCTGGTGGAGCCGTATTTGAAGGGGTGAGGCGGTCCTTACGCGGGTTCGGGCGCCTCAAAACGGATGACTTTAAGCCCATCCGCGCGGCGTTTGGCGTGCCACAGATCATAGGATAGTTGCATCCGCAGCCAGGTTTCCGCCTGGCTCCATCCGGCCTTTTCGAGGCGAATCGCCATTTCGGCGGACACGCCGTTATGACCGTTCAGCAACTCGGACAGAGACCCCCGCGAGACGCCGAGCCCCTTAGCGGCGGCGGTCACGGTCAAGCCCAGAGGCTTTAAGCAATCCTCTCGGATAATTTCGCCGGGATGCGGCGGATCGTGCATGTCCATCTTCGTTTCTCTCCTGGCTCTAGTGGTAATCGACGAGATCGACGTCTGTGGCGTCCTCGCCATCGAATTTGAAAACGAGCCGCCAATTGCCAGACACCCAGACCGCCCATTGGCCTTTGCGGTCGCCCTGGAGCGGATGCAGGCGGTAACCCGGTATGTTCATGCCTTGCGGCTCCGTGCTGTCGTTCAAAACGCTCAACATCCGCCGCAGCTTTGGCGCAAACTCAGCATTGACGCCCTTCACGACGCCTCTCGAGAATAGCCGCTCAAGCCCTTTGTGGCGGAAACCCACGATCATACTGTCATGTAGGCTGTCGCCATACGGGTTGCAATAGGCGTTGGGGCGTGGACGGGCGTCAGGGGTTAGGCCGCCTGAATCATCCGGCCGATAGCCCTGTACTCGACGCGCCGCAGGCCGTCGAACTTCATTACGGGACGGCCCGCGCCCCGACCTCTCCGGTCAGCCGCCGCGCGCAGGGCGGGTCAAGGGCTAAGAGCGAAACGTCCCTTGAGGCGGCCGAGCACGGCGGCAACTGTGCAACAGTTGGCTCAAAGCCTCCGAGTGTGTTGACAGGAGCTCAAAATAAGAACATAAGAAGAACATAAATTTCGGAGGGGGTATCGCGCCCGCAGATGGGGGGCCTATGGCGGTAGTCGAGGTCAAGACGGGTAAAAACCCGCCGGCGACCGCAGGCCAGATCGCCTTGTATCCTCTCGTTCCGCTCGGCAATCACATATGGCCGACCAACGCAAGAATGTTGTCGCTCGGTTATCCTCCGGGGGCATACCTGCCGCCGATGGCGTTTGCACTCGTGTACCGGCGCGACGCAGCGTCGGACCTGAAATTTTATGGTCTCGATAAGTTAGGCCCAAAATTGAAAATTCCAAAGACGGGAGGTGAATATAGCTATGACCCAAAATGACAAACCGGTTTCAGGTGAAAACTCTGCTTTAGTATTTCTTCATAATATTTTTCATGGACCGTTAGTCAATTCGCCGGAAATGGCCTGCGATATTGGGCGCTTGATATTTTCCCGATTTTACGGGCAGGAAGAGATGAAGAAAGAGGAGCCGTTTCGGTATCGAGACGATGGCGAATCCTGGACGGTTGCGGGGTCGCACCAGCCATCGGATATGCCGGACGGCTCAGGCATCTGGTTCGTAATGATCAAGAAGGCCGACGCTCGAGTGTTAAGTATAGGGCGCAATATAAAGCTGGAGGCCCTCAATGCGCTGTCGTCTGAGGGAAGGATCGGCGATGCAGGGGAGAGTTGACCGAGCGACGCCCTACCGTAAACCGGTGTCAGGGCGCAGGCGGCGGCCCTTCCGCTCAGAGCAAGGGCTGAAGGTCCGGCTCAACCCACATCCGGCGAGCCTCAACCGAAAACAGCCTTTCCCGACTCCAATACGCCAAAATCCACCCGCTATCCCCCAGGTGCGTGTCCATCAAAACATCGACCAACTCATGCAGGGGCGGCGACGCAGGATAACCCCCAAGAAATGACCGGGCGGCCCTGATCGACGCTAGCGTTATCGTCTCATGATAGCCGGAGGTATCGGTGTTCCACACGCCCGTCGCCTCGTTATAGGTTCGGATGATGTCCGGCATGACGGTTTCGGCGGGGCGGTCTGGCCAGTGGCGTAAGACCCAGAGGACGACGGCGAAGTGGGCGGCGTGGGTCCAGTCAGACTTCGGGCGCGAGCCGTCGATCACGCCGAGCGCGAGGCGTTCGATGGCGTCGTCATCAGCAAAATATTTGATCATAGCGGGCTCCAGGATGGCTGGCCCGAACGGCGAAGCAAAACCCCCGCCGATCGGGCGGGGTTGGCGGTTTGCTTGAGGTTTTCTGAGATCGACCGGCCTTAAGCCGTCCCAAAACCCGCACGCGCCAACACCGCCGAGGCGCGGCGTTGCTGTTGCGCGGAGGTTTTGGCGATGGTCATGGGGGTTCGTTAGTCGGCAAGCTATTCGGTTGTCAATGTTCCCATGGGCGCAGCATGCCAAGGTTGGTGTAAGTACCATTCTGCTCATCTCGACTTTCGCCTATGGGCAGTAGCATAATCCCAGTGACGCCCTCTTCCTTCCGTCTTGCCCGGACTTGTTCCGGGCATCCATGGCGCGACAATTCAACTGTCGAATGGGTGTCAGACCTCGCGGAATCGTAGCTCGTGACGGCCGCCGTCTTGCTGGGGAAGACATGCGAGAGGTTTGACGCCCATTCGGCGGTTGAAACATTGCGCCATGGACCCCCGGAACAAGTCCGGGGGAGGCGAGAGGGTGGAGCTTGCGCCTATAGGCCTTCGCCGGGATGAGCGGAATTTATTGGAGCTGATCGAAACGGATCACTTCATGCTCTAAAACGCCAACAACGTCCCCGCCACTGACTTGACCAGCCCCGCCGCCGCCGCCGCTACGCGTTCTTGTTCGGCCTCAGCTAGGTCCGACAGCCCCAGCATCCCCAATGTCCAACGCTCATCCTTCCGGCTGGAGCGCGTGTAAGCCGGGTCGTAGTGGGTTTCGATGAGGCTGGCGGCGAGGGTTTCGATCTCGCCGGCGTCGGCCAGGGCGCGCCAGGCGTCCAGCCGTTTGCGGCCCAGCGTTCGGGGCAGGCGATCCAGGGTGGCGTGGAGGGTGGCGGGGTCTGCGGCGATGTCGGCGTAGGCGTGGGCTAGGTAGCTCGCGCGGGCCTCGGGCGGCGCTTGCAGCGTAATACGCGGGGCGGCGAGCATGGCCTTCCAGACGGTGGTGGGCAGGAAGCGTTCGCCGATCTTGCTGGATTCGGCCTCGACGACGATGGGCCGGTTCACGTCCAGCGTCTCGATCGCGCCCAGCAGCCGGCTTTCGAACAGGCGCTGACTGGGTTGGGGCTGGCCGGGCAGCGCGCCGAATAGCGAGCCGCGATGGGCCGCCAGCGCTTCGAGATCGAGCGTCTGGACGCCGTGGGCGCTCAGGCGCCCCAGAATTTCCGTCTTGGCGGTGCCGGTATGGCCGTCCAGGAGCACGAAGCGATACGATGGCTCGGCGTCGTAGAGGGCGGCGGTGACATGGCGGCGATAGGTCTTGTAGCCGCCGGCGATCAGGGTCGGGCGCCAGCCGACCTGGGACAGCACGGTCGCCATGGCGGTCGAGCGCTGGCCGCCGCGCCAGCAATAGACCAGCGGCGCAAAGGCGCTTGGAACCTGGCTGAGAACCGGCCCTTCCAGATGGTTGGCGATGTTGCGCGCTACATGGGCCGCGCCGATCCGCCGGGCCAGGAGGCGCGACTGCTGCACATAGATGGTCCCGACCTCCGCCCGCTCGGCATTGTTCAGGACAGGCAGGTTGATCGCGCCGGGGATATGGTCGTCGGCGAATTCGGCCGGGCTGCGCACGTCGATAATGGCGCTGAAGCCCTGGCGCGCGGCGCGATCGACGATGTCCAGCGTAGGGATCATGCGCCGTCATAGACGGTTTTGGGGGGACGTCGGAAGCGGCCGAAAGACGCCGCCCTACCGTCCAGCGGTATTGCTCATGGCGACGGCGGCCGGCGTTGACGCCTGACCGGTGTAGACCGGCGCCGGGGCCGGGCGCAGCGCCGGGCTGAGGCTGGGGGTCCAGCCGCCGCGCTTGAGGTCCGCCGCAATGGTCAAGGGCGCAGAGCCGCCGCGCAGGCGGGCGCGATAGACCTGGGTCGCCTCCATCACCCGCATCACGTAGTCGCGGGTTTCGGAAAAGGGGATGCACTCGATGAAGTCGGTCGGATCGCTGGTTCGCGGGTCGCCGCAGGCGGTGATCCACTGGGGCGGGCGGCCGGGGCCGGCGTTGTAGGCGGCGGTCGCCAGCACATAGGAGCCGCTGAAGTCGTTGATCAACTGGTCCAAATAGCCGGCGCCCAGACGCATGTTGTAATCGGGGTCGTCGAGCCGGCTGGGCGAATAGCTGAGGCCCAGGCGCCGCGCCAGTCCGGCCGCTGTGCGGGGCATCAGCTGCATCATCCCGCGCGCGCCCACAGGCGAGCGGGCGAGGGGGTCGAAGCTGCTTTCCTGGCGGGCGATGGCGAAGACGAAGGCGGGCTCCGCCACGTCGCCGCCGGTGGGCGCGGTGCGGATCGGATAGCCGCGATCGGGCAGATAAAGCCCCCGCATCGCGCCGGCCCGCACCACCCGCATGGAGAGCCACTGGTCGCCATAGAGGCGGGTCATGTCGACCAGCAGCGCCAGTTGGGCGGCGGTGGTCAGGTCCTCCTCGGCGCCCATGACGAAGGGGGTGAAGAGGTCCCGCTCGCCCGTGTCCCCCAGCATCTTTGCGGCGCGGACCACATCCAGCCGTTCAAAGGCGGCGCGATCGGCGGCGGACGGCACAGGATCGGAGCCGAGTTGCAGGGTCGCCTGGTCCACCTTGGCGGCCGACAGCTGACCGTAGAAGGTGGTGTAGTATTTGGCGCCTTCGCCCCAGTAAAGGTTGGCGTCCAGCGCGTCGCCCTTGGCTGCGGCGGCGCGGCCGCGCCAGTAGTAGGCGCGGCTGAGGGTGATCGGCGTCTCGGCCCCGGCTTGCAGCTTGGCGAAATGCTGTTCGGCCAGGTCGGCGTTTTTCAGCCGGGTCAGGGCGACCCAGCCGGCGAAGAACTGGGCCTCGTTGAACTGGGCGCCCGGTTGCAGGCCGCCCGCCGCCGCGGCGGCGTAGGCGCCGGCGTTGTCGGCGCTTTGCAAGGAGGCGAACATCAAAGCCCGGCGCTCTGTCCAGACCTGCTCCGTCACCTCGGGCCGCTCGGGCGTGGCGGACGGGAAATATTGCACCAGGCCAGCGGCCAGGCTGGACAGGTTGCGCTTGCGATAGAAGCGCGCCCGATCAAACGCCAGGCCCGGACTGTTTTGAAGCGCCGCCGGAACCAGGGAGACCAGCTGGGGCGCATCGCTGCGGCCGGCGCGAAGGGCGATCCGGGCCTCGGCGACCGCCCGTTGCTCGGGCGTCACCCTGTTGAGAAGCGCCGCCGCCGAAGGCCCTTCCGACGTATAGAGCAGCATGTCCAGCCGGGCGGCGTCATCGTCGGCGGTCAGATAGCCGCCGAAGCGGGTCAGCATGGCGGACTGCGCATCGACGGCGAAGGCGTGGTTGCGCCAAACGTGGCGGATCAGGGTTTGGGCGTCGGCGACGCGTCCCGAAAGCTGATAGGCCGCGGCCAAGGCCATGGCGCCCTCCGCCGTCTCCGGGTCGCGTCCCTGGAAGAGGGCGATCACCTGGGCGGGGGCTAAGGCTGCGCGCTCCAGCGACTTCTCCAGCGAAGCGCGCAGGCGGGCCGGCCGTGGAAAGCCGGCCAGGTCGCGCTGGGCGGCGGCGAGGGTGGCGAAATCCAGCTCCGAACCGGCGGCGTCGATCATCGCCCATGTGACCAGCTTGCGCGCGATCGGGTTCGACAGGCCCGCCTGAAGCGCCGTCGCCTCGGTCGTGTTCCCAGACCGCGCCGCCCGCAGCGCCTGACGAAGCCGGCCCACCTCATCGGCCGACAGCGCGCTCGCCATCACCGAAGGGATGGGCGCCATCGAGGTGGTCGCTGTTGTGAGGTCGCTCTCCGCCGGGGTCGCCGGCGCCGCATCCGTCCGGGCGTCGGTCTGGGCGAACGCCTGACTGCACGCCGCGACGGTCAGGGCGGCGATCAGGGTGCGGGTGTTGAGGAGTCTACGGCGCCAGGTCGCGGTCAAACCGATCTCCCTAAGCGAATACGGTCATTGAGGGTTTGCGCGAGACCGCTGTTGCGGGCAAGCGCTGCAAACCGATAGTCTGCTTCGCAAATTGTCACTTGGTTAATTTTGCCTCTAAACGGAGCGTTCGCCGACTAGATCATCATGGCGGCGCAATCATGTCCCGTTTGGCCCCTAGCCTTCCTCGACCCCATCGTCCGGATCTCAGCTTCCCATGCCCCATAGCCACTTCCAGGGCCTCTTCACCGCCCTCGTCACCCCGTTCAAAGCAGGCGCGGTGGACGAAGACGCCCTCGTTCGCCTGGTCGAGCACCAGATCGCCGCCGGCGTGAACGGCCTCCTGCCCGTGGGCACGACCGGCGAGACTGCGACCTTGAGCCACGCCGAGCACCGGCGGGTGGTGGAGGTGACGGTCGCGGTCGCTGGGGGGCGCGTCCCCGTGATCGCCGGCTGCGGCTCCAACTGCACAGCCGAGGCGATCGAGCTGATGCACCATGCCAAGACTGTGGGGGCCGATGCGGCGCTCGTAGTGACGCCCTATTACAACCGGCCGAGCCAGGAGGGGCTCTATCGCCACTACGCCGCCCTGAACGAAGCCGTCCAACTGCCGCTGTTCGTCTACAATGTGCCGAGCCGCACGGCCGGCGACATCACCAACGACACCCTGGCCCGGCTAGCCGCCCTGCCCAACATTATCGGGATCAAGGACGCGACGGGCGATCTGCCGCGCGCCAGCCTGATGCGGCTGATGTGCGGACCGGAGTTCGTCATGCTGTCGGGGGACGATCCGTCGGCGCTCGGCTACATCGCCCATGGCGGCCACGGCTGTTTTTCTGTGACGTCCAATGTGGCGCCTGAGGCATGCTCGGCCCTGTACCGTTGTGCGCTCGCCGGCGATTTCCCGGGCGCTCTGGCCTGGCAGGACAAGCTGATCCGACTGCACAAGGCGCTATTCCTGGACGCTTCCCCCGCGCCCACCAAGTTCGCCCTGGCGGCGTTGGGCCTGTGCGAGGACGAGGTGCGCCTGCCGCTGGCCCCCTGCTCCGACGCGGTCAAGCCGGCCATTCTGGAAGCGATGCGGGTGGCGGGACTAGAACCCAAGCCCCAAGCGACCTAAGTCCGTCTACAGAATGTCCCAGAAGCTGATCGCCGAGAACCGCCGCGCGCGGTTCGACTACTTTCTCGAAGAAACGATCGAGGCCGGCATCTCGCTGACGGGGACGGAGGTGAAGGCGCTCAGGCTCGGTCGCGCCAATATCGCCGAGGCCTACGCCTCGCCTGAGGGGCGCCAGATCGTGCTGATCAACGCCTATATCCCCGAGTACGCCCCCGCCAGCCGCTTCAATCACGAGCCGCGGCGGGCGCGAAAGCTGCTGTTGCATCGAAAACAGATCGACCGCCTGCTGGGCGCGGTCCAGCGCGAGGGCCGCACCATCGTCGCCACCCGTCTCTATTGGGACGACAAGGGCCTGGCCAAGCTGGAGCTGGCGCTCGCCAAGGGCAAGAAGCTGCACGACAAACGCGAAGTCGAGGCCGACCGCGACTGGCAGCGCGATAAGGCCCGCCTGATGCGGGATAAGGGCTAGGGTGTTTTACGCGCTCAGGGCCTTCCCGCTTAAGGCCTGGGAGTCAGGGCTTTGGACGAGGGGCGCGTCGAAGAGCATTTCAATCGGTCGACCGAAGCGTTGGCGATATCGCGCGCAAGCGAGATCAGACATGTGCCGCAAGCTTTGCGTGAAGGCGGCCTGGTCGGACATACGATCGGCGTGGTCGGTCTGCACCACCCGCCATTGGTCGCGCAGCGCGGGGTTTTCGATCAGCTCGACCAGTTTGGCGAAATAGGCGTCTGCGTCTTGGGCATGATGGACCGACGGCGTCAGGCCGGCGACGTCGCCAAAATCGCCTCGGGTCAGGACGATTGCGCCATTGGCCATCGCCATCGCGGCGGAATCGCCGCCGCCGGCGCGGAAGGGGTTGATGAAGACGTCGCAGGCGCCCAACAGCGCATGCAGTTTTTTCTCATAGGGAATATGCGCGAATTGCCGGCCAAGCACACGGCGACACGCGTCGACGATGTTGTCCGGCAGGGAGCCGACGATCAGCCATACCGCCTGGGGGTGGCTGCGAAGCACAGGTTCTAGTCCGGCGATAAACGCCTGGTCCATTTCGATGGCCAAACGGTTGCCCACTGTCGCCAGAACGACGTCGTCCGGCGTCAGCCCCAAGTCGGCCTTGCTTCGAGGCGCTTGCGCCCGTCGCTCACTCGTGTTCGGGCCGTTAGGGCAGGCGATGTAATTGGCGATGAAGGCGTCTGGCACGCCCTTCTTGGCCCAGGCGGCCTCAATGTAAGCCGTGTCGCGGAAGAACCAGTAGACGTCGGCGTACTGATACGGCGGTGCGTCGGCGCAAACGAACATCACGGTCGGCGCAAAGGTCGCCAAAAAGCTCAGCTGAGGCATCATCGCATGCTCGCACCAAAAGTGCACGATGCTCGGCCCGCGGGCCGCGACGGTCCCGACAATCTGCCCAAGGGTCTCAACCGGCACGAGGACGACCCGATCGCCCGCCGGCCCGAGCTTCTGGCGCATGTAGTCCATGATTACGGGATGGGGCACGCCGATATGATAGATGTCGAGCCGCTCCACCTCGGGATCGGCGAGAAGCGCAAGACTGTAATCCACCATCCCCCGCGTCGGAGAATGTTGCGGCGCCAAGAATTGGCCGGCGAACAAGGAATGGATCTTTGGGCGCTGGGGCTCCGGCTGGACCAGACCATGCTGGCGCACGTCCTCGTATAAGATGCGCCGCAGACCGAGGCCGACCCGACGATGGATGTCCGCCGATATCTCAAAACCGCACCAAGCCGATAACGACAACAGATCGCCCAGGATATGTCGCTGGGCGTCGCCGGAGAGATCGCCCGCCTCGACCCGGTCCATCACCCGATCTGCGAAGGCGGTCTCCGGCGCGTCATCGAACGCATGGGCGCCCATCAACGCGGTCCAACGCTGACAGATCGCGGAGACGGGCTGCTCATAACCCTTTTGGCAACGGGCCATAAGGCGGCTTTGCAGCGTCATGGCGAGGTCCTTCCAGGGGGGTGCGCCGAGGCGGCGATAGGTCTGATCTCAAGGGGCTCGATCTCACGCAGGCATTGATCCAAGCGCCTGACCCGCTGCTCGCTCGCGGAATAGATCCGGCGGGGATTCGCCAGATCGAAGGTGGGGCTGACGCGCTGGCAGATGGCGTGATCTTCGTCGAAGATTTGGCGGTTGGCGGCGATATTGGACTGGATCAGCGCCTCGCCGACCCCCTCGGCGCCGGCCTTGGCCCGAGCGGCCAGGAGGCGGCTATAGAAACGCGAGCGTGTCTTTTCCCCGCTGGGGAAGAAGTTCTGCACCGCATAGGTCAGGCCATAGGTGGACGAGATCATGGCGTAGGGAAAAAGATAATAGCTGCAGTAGCCGTCGAACGCGTGAGACGTTTCAAAGAAGCGCTTCAGTCCTTTCAGGCCCTGGGCCATCCGCGCGGCGCCCACGTCAGCGAAATAGGCGGAGTTCAAACCGGCGAAGATCTCGCGTTCGCGGGTCAGGTTCAGCGGCCCCAAGGTGGTCGGATGAATTGTATTGACGTGATAAGATTCCAGCGCGTTCTCCACCGCCACGCGCCAGGGCGCTCCGAAGTCGATCGCGTAGAGGTCCCGCCGACTTTCGATATCGGTGGAAATGTCGGCGATCGCTGGGCCTAATTCGCCGAGTTGATCGGCGAGGCCCATGACAGGGTCCAGAGCGACGAACAGGAAGTCGCCGACGGCTTCAAGATTGTAGGTGTTGAGCCGCGCGTGCGTCAGATCGCAGCCCTGGAACAGGTCACGCCGGCTGGGCCTCACCTCGCCGCCGCGATAGCTCCAGCCGTGGTAGGGGCAGACGGCGCGGGCGACGCCGCTGTCGTCCACAAAGAACCGGCCGCCCCGGTGAGGACAGACGTTGTCAAAGGCGATCAGGCGGTCCTCATCATTATAGAGGACGAGTTCGCCGAGCGGCCAATCGAGCCGGATATAGGCGCCTGGCGCTGTCAGCTCCCCACGGTGCGCCACAAGGTGCCAGTAGCGACGGGTTAAGGCGTCGGTCAGGGCGTCCATCGGTTAGAGCCTCCTCGCCGGTGCGGCGTAGAGGGTCGCGCCGTCCGGGGCGGAGCGCACGACCACGGCGCCGGCGCCGATCCGGCATCCCTCGCCTATGCTAAGCTTGGGCAACACCCTGGCGCCTGTGCCGAAAAAGGCGCCTGCGCCTACCTGCACCCCGCCGGTCAGATCGACATGGCCGCTGAGCGTACAGTAGGCGCCGACGCGGACGTCGTGGGCGATGCCGGCGTAGACGCCGTGGGTGACGAAGTCGCCGACGTCGGCTCCGGGCCCGGCATAGGCGAAGGGGCCGCTCACTACGCCCTGACCGATCCGGGCGCTGGCGCAGACCCAGCCTCTGGGATGAAGCAAGGTGGCGAACTTGGCGCCCGCCGCCAACAGGCGCTCCGCCACCGCCCGCTTACCGTCTGGCGCCCCGATGGCCATGACGAGCTGATGCCCCTCTGCGGGCCTGTAGGCTGCGATGGTCGCCAGCTGTGGTAAGCCGGCGAAGCCCGCCATGGGATGATCGCCATCGTCGAGGTAGCCGACGAAACGCGATCCCCCGCCGGCGAAACTCGGCGCATACCAGTCGTAGACCTCCCGGGCGAAGGGGCCGCCGCCGACCAGCACATAATCGCCCATGACGCCCCCCTCACGCCGCAAAGCCGCCGTCCACCGTCCAGACCGCGCCAGTCACCCAGCGGCTGGCGGGCGACAGCAGGAAGGCGGCGACATTGGCGACGTCGTCGGGCCGGCCGAACCCTAAGGGATGGGCGCGTTCGAAATCGGCGACGGCCGCGGCCGGAAGCGAGCGCAACATGCGGGCGTGCATCTCGGTCTCAACGCCGCCAGCGGCCAGAGCGTTGACCCGGACGGCTCGGGGCGCAAACTCCCGCGCCAGGGATTTCACCAGGCCGTCGGTGGCGGCCTTGGCGGCGGAATAGACGGCTAGACCCGCCGTACCCTTTTGGGCGGCGACGGAGGACATGAAGAGGATCGCACCGTTCTCGCGCAGGGCGCCCGCCTTTGCGAGCGCCCGGGCCAGTCCGATGCCTCCGTAGACGGCCGCGCCGAAAATCTCGGCGACGTGTTTGGATTTGGACAGGCGGATCGGCAGCACCAGTTCCGTCCCGGCGCAATGGAAGGCGCCGTCCAGGCCGCCGACGTCGGCGGCCGCGCTCGCCACCAACTCCGTCGCCTGATCCACATCCGACAGGGCGCCCGCCGCCATGCGATGATCGCCAGGGCGGAGCGACTCCAGGGTCTGCCGCAGCCGCGCCTCATCGCGGCCCAGCAGCACCAGCCGGCCGCCGCAGCGCGCGATCAGCTCGGCCGTCGCGCGGCCTATCCCCGACGACGCTCCGGTAATGAGGATGGTGCGGTTCGCCATGGCCTGTTCGGAGAAGATCATGCCGCCAGGGTCTCTGCACAGGCGAGGGAATCCAGCGTCATGAGCGCCGACCCCCAAGAGTAGCCGACGCCAAACCCCACGCTCATGATCTGCATCGGCGCCGCGGTCAGTCGGGTCGCGAGGTCCGTGGTCATCAAGAGCGGGATCGAGGCGGAGCTGGTGTTGCCGTAGCGGTCGATATTGATCGGAGCCTGCGCCGGCGTGAGGCCCAGCTTCTTCACGATATGGCGAAGCATGAAGCGGTTGGCCTGGTGCAGCAGAAGCGCATCGAGTCGCTCACGCTCAACGCCCGCATTGGCGAGCGTCTCCAGCACCAACTTGGGAACAGCCCGGAGGGTGAAGCTGAACACCTCGCCGCCGTCCATGAACAAATGATCTGCGGCAAGACTGTCCGGGCGTCGGCTGTCCGGCTCCGGCGTGCGGAAACCGCCTCCGGAGACGATCAGATTGCTGGCGCCTGCGCCATCGGTGCCCAGCACGAAATGGATCGGGGGCGCGCCTGGGCTGCGTTCAAGGCCTGACGCCGTGCCGGCGTCGCCGAACAGCAGCGCTGTGGCGCGATCGTTGGGATCGATCAGCCGACTGCTCGTCTCCCCCGCCAGGAGCAGCACCCGGCTGCAGCCCCCTTGAATCAGCAAGGCGGCGAGCCAGAGGCCGTAGACATAGCCCGAGCACCCCAGTCCGACGTCGAACGCCTGGCACCGGCTCGACAGTCCAAGCCGGCCGTGCAGTACGCAGGCGGTGGCTGGCAGGCGCTGGTCCGGCGTCTGAGTGACGAACACGAGCGCGTCTACACTGTCCGGCGCCCAGTCCAATCGCGTCAGCAGCCGTTGCGCCGCCAGGAAGCACAGGTCCGACGCGGTCTGGCCGGTCGGGACCCAATATCTGTGCTCCACCCCGATCATCTTGACCACGTCTGCGACGCCCTCAGGACCGAACTGGGTCTCGAAGTCGACGTTATCGAGGCGTCTTGAAGGCAGGGCGCTCACCACGCCGCGCAGGCGCACATCGGCCACCGCCAAGCCTTTCGGCGGCGCGTGTGGAGCGCCCACCGCCGCCTGGTGGCCGGCTTCAGTCATGCTGCGGCCGCCATACCGACGACCCGCTCTACGTCAGCCACCGTCGTGCACTTGGCGAGCACCGAGCCGTCGACCAGCTTGTCGAAACATTCGTCGATCAGCGCGAGCGTCGAGACGATGGCGAGAGAATCCCAGTTATGGGCGATCAGATCGAACTGCGGCGTGATCTCCGTGGCCTCGACCTCGAAGATTTCCGCCAGGCCCTCGTAGAACGCGCTCATCGCCGCCTCCTGTCTTCGCTAGTGAAGGGTGACGCTGGTCGCCGCCCAGGAAAACCCGACGCCAAAGCCAACCAGCATGATTCGCTGCGCCTTGGCCGCCTCCATCAGGGGCTCCAGTGCGATCGGGATGGTGGACGACACCGTGTTTCCGCAGTCGGCCATGTGCACCACGAACTTCTCTTCCGGGATCGCCAGCTTGCGACGCAGCCGCTCCAGCATGAACGCATTGGCCTGATGAAAGATGAAGGCGTCAAAGCCGTCGAGCGGCGACTGACAGAGCGCCAGCAACTGCTCCACAGCCTTGGGGATCTGGCGCAGCGTGAAGTTGAGCACGCTCGGCCCATCCATATAGAGATGGTCGTCCGTGCGGATATTGCCGGACTCGTCGGCGATTTCGCGCGCCGTATCCGCCGTATGAGGCTGGCGAAAGCCGCCCGCCGGCACGATCAGGCTCTTGGCGCCGGTTCCGTCGGCGCCGAACACGAAGGGCCCGATCCGAGGCGCGTCAGACGCCTGCGCCTCTAAAAGGGTGGCCGTGGCCGCGTCGCCGAACAGGGTGCGCACGCTCTTGTCCAGGGGATGGATCAGCTTGGAATAGGTGTCGCAGGTGAGGAGGAGCACGCGAGACGCCTGGCCGGACTCGATCAGCCCCTTGGCCAGCGCCAAGCCGTAGACATAGCCCGAGCAGCCCAGGCCATAGTCCATCGCCCCGGCGTCCTGTCTCAGCCCCAGCCGGGCATGGAGCAGGCAGGCCGTCGCCGGCAGGATGTAGTCAGGCGTCTGAGTGCAGAACATCAAGAAGTCGATGCTATCGGGCGCCACCGCATGGGTGCTGAACAGGCGCTGAGCAGCGGCCTCTGCGAGATCCCCGGCGGTCTGATCCGCCGCACAAATCCGGCGCTCGCGCACGCCGGTCTTCTCAAGGATCTTGTCCGCGGTCCAGTTGGGGTAGAGGTCCGCCAGCGCCTGATTGGACAGCACGGCGTCGGGCAGGAAGCTCTTGATCGCCGTGATCGTCGCCGCACGCATGTTCGACTCTAAGCTATCGCTCCGCCAGCCCTCACGCCGCCGGATTGAGATAGCGTGCGGCGTGTTAAGATGGAGTTAACCATAAAGGTCGGGTCTACTGACCCAGCGCCGCCGCCAGCCGCTCAAGATCGTCCGCCGTCATGTCGGCGTAGAAGGGCAGCCCCAGGGTCGATCGCGCCAGGCGGTCTGTCGCCGCCATGTCGGTGTGGGAAACGCGGGACTGGCGTGACAGCCCATACCCCACCATCGCCGCGTATCGACGCCGGCCGCTCTCAACCGCTGTTCGACCGCGTCAGCCTCGCCCTCCGCCGTGCCGACGACGCAGGTGGTGGAGACCCAGTGGGAGCCCCAACCCGGCTGAAAGGTCAGATCCCGGCAGGCGGTCAGGGCCATCCGCACCCGTTGGGCCGTGCGCAGATACCGCAGCCGGGTCGCGGGCCAGGCGTCCAGGCTCGCCAAGCCTATGGCGCAAGCATATTCGCTGAGCTTGGCGTTTGTGCCGAGACTGAGCGACTCGCGGGTTCCGCGAAAGCCATAGGTCGTGATCTCCCGGAACCGCGCGACGAGATTCGCGTCCTCGCACGCGATGAAGCCGCCCTCGCCGGCGCCCAGCAGCTTGGTCGCGTGCAGGCTGAAGGTTGTGGGCAGGGGCGCTTGCGTCACCGTATCGAAGGCGGCGGCGGCGTCGATCAGCACGGGGATGCCCGTGCGGTCGCGAAACGCGGTCCAGGCCGCCATGTCGATCGGGCGCCCAAAGGCCGCGACCGGGATGACCGCGCCTATTGGCCCGGGTGCAGACGCCAGCACGGCTTCCACGGCTTGGGGGTCCAACATCGCTGTCGCGAGATCCACATCGACGAACCAAGGCGTCAGCCCCGCGGCGACCGCAGCATGGGCGGTGGCGACGAAGGTCCAGGAGGGCATGGCGCACAAGGATCCCTTGGCCACGCCCATGGCCTGTAGCGCGACCGTGAGCGCCTGGGTCCCGTTGACGACCGTGGCGACCGCGGTGGGAGTGATGAAACGCTGCGCCAAGCGCGCCTCGAACTCGACCAGGAGCGGCCCGAAATTGGAGTACCAGCGCGCCTCATCGATCCGCTGCAGGTAGGGCAGGATCGCGTCGCTCGACGGCATATAGGGCCGCGCGACAGGCAACGGCCGCGCCTTTGCGACGCTGTTGGGTGAAACGCCAGGGGCTGATTTCGCTGCGGCGGGCATGACGATGCTCAAATCGGATCGTCCGAGTTCAGCAGGATTAGGTTAACAGAAATGTGTATGAGTTGGGGGAGTTCGAGTGATCACGCGTGGCGGATGCGCCGCCGTGCTCGGGCGCTTCAAGGGACGCTTCGCTCTACGCCCTTGACCCGCCCTGCGCGCGACGGCGGTGCGGAAGCTGTCGGGACGCGGGGCGTCTCTTAGTGAAGTTCGATGGCCTGCGGCGCGTCGAACACAGGGCTTAGGCTTTAGGGTTTGGATTTGGCGGGCGTTGTGGCTTCAACGCCGATCGTGCGGAGATTCCTGAGCGTTCAGCCCTGTGTTCGACCCTCCTTGGGTCGAACTTGATAACGGGACGCCCCGCGTCCCGACGCTTCCAGGTCGGCTGTCGCGCACAGGGCGGGTCAAGGGCGTAGAGCGAAGCGTCCCTTGACACGCCCGAGCACGGCGGCACGCAAACAATCAAACGGCGGCGAGTTCGCCACGGACGCCCGACCCGACGCGGACCAGCAAAGCCGTCATGCCCATCATGACCGCAGAGCTCAACATCAGGGCCTGCAGGCTCCAGCTTACAAGGACGCCGGCGATCATCAGCGAGAAGGGCATGAGGCCCGTCGATCCGAACGCCAACACGCTCATCACGCGCCCCAGGAACTCGGTCTTAACGTTCATCTGCAACCAGGCTACGGCCTTGTAGCTGACACAGCCCGAAGCGACGCCCATCAAAAGCGTAACGGCGCCGACCATCCCTATGGGCAGGTCGAGGGCGAGCGTTGCGATCAGCAGGCCCAGCCCTGCGCAGGCGCCTCGGAGCGTCGCGCCGACGCTAAGCTGGGCCAGCGCCTTGACGGCGACTCCTAAGCCTATCAGCGCGCCGACGCCTACGCTGGTCACCAGAAAACCGAAGGCGGCGGCTGCATGGAAGTGCGTCTTGGCGAGAACCGCCAGGCCAATCTCGGCGACGCCGGCGATGCAGAAATTTGCGCAGATACAGAGGATGAGGAGCCCGCGAAGCGCTGGATCGCGCCAGACGTAGAGCAGCCCTTCCTTAATCGCGTGATGCATGCCTGTCGTCGGCGGCTGCGATTTGATCGACGGCGAGAGGGTCATGAGTGCAAAGATGAACGCCAAAAAGCTTAGCGCATCGGCTATGAAGGCCATGTTCAGCCCGAAATATTGGATCAGCAAGCCCGCCAAGGCCCCGCCGGTCAGCAGACAAATCTGAGTGACCGATTGAACCAGGCCAATGGCGCGCGGGGCTTGGTCGCGGGACACCAGCGTTGGCAATAAAACGTTGGTGGCGCGACCCGTGAAGGCGTCGGCGACGCCGAAGCCGAATACGGGCAGGTAAAGCAGGTCCAGTCGAAGGCGATGCGCGCCGAACAGCGCCGCGATGGCGGCCACGCACAAGGCCTGCATCACATTGGCGATGATCAGAACCTTCTTAGCCGAAACGCGATCGCTGATCGCCCCGCCGACCAGTAAGAGGAGCGCACGAGGGGCGGCGAAGACCGTCATCACCGTGCTGAGCGCCATGGTCGAGCCCGATATTTGGAGAACGAGCCATGGAAGGGCTATCCCGAAGACCATGTCGCCGAGCTTGGACAGCGTGAAACCGACGAGGAAGGTATGAAAGTGTCGGCTCATCATCGCCAAGGGTCCTGGCTGGCGGCGGACCGAACCCAAAACCCTCGGGGACGCCGTCCAGCATTTGAGAGACAGCTAGCCAGAATGAGGGCTGGCGAGGCAGGGTGGCGCACGGCGTAGCTCCATAATGCGAATGTAACTATACATTCGCATTATGGAATTGGCAACGTCGCCTGTGTTTCGAAAGGCCGCCTATGGATCAAGGCTCCCGACCCCCTCAGCAGGCGCGCAGTCTGCGCACCCGCTGTGCTTGAGGATAAGGGCTTGGCCGGCGTCACCATTCCTGAGATCGCCGCTGTGGCTGGCGTGGCGACCGGCAGCATCTATCGGCGCTTCACCGATAAGGACTCGCTGATCCGAGCGGCCTTTCTGCAATTTTTGGAGATGTCGCAGGAAGCCAACCGCAAGGGTTTGGCGCCGGAAAGATTTGCGAGCCTGAGCTTTGAAGCGGCCCTCCACGCCGTAGCCCGCGCGCTGGTGCGCCAATATCGCGATCACCCTCTTTTGCTGACGGCGCTGGATCGCTTTTTGGATCGCGATAGCGACAGCGATTTCAGAGACCGGGCGGTGACATTGATCGCCGCCAACTTCAGTCGCCTCGTTGAGGCGCTGATGTCCTATCAAGCAGAGATCACGGCCGCCGATCCGGAGCGGGCCATTACCTTCGCGCTCTTGACCGCAGCCACTGTGATTGAAGTCCATGCCCTGCACCCGCCTTCGCTTTGGCACAGGATGCTGCCTTTGGACGATGCAGCCTTGGCTGCGGAAACCGCTCGGACGATGGCGGCCTATCTGACGTCGCCGCAGGCGCAATCCTGAGCCTTAAACCGCGCACGCCCCCTACCCCTGAGGCTCCCGCTCATTTCCCGTGGAGGCCACGCCCCACACAACCGCGGCGGTCAGGATCAGGCCGCCCATCAGGAAGGGCGCCCCGGCCTCGGCGATGCTGTGGCCGGGGGTGACGAAATAGGCGAAGATCAGGGTGAAGATCAAAGGTCCGATCAGTTCGGAGATGCCGGTGATGCTGGCGTTGGCGCCTTGGAGCTGGCCTTGCTCGACGGGTTTGACGTGACGCGTCATGAGGGTCTGGTTCGCCGCCCCGAACAGGCCCCAGAGCGCGATCAGGGGTATGCCGGCCCAGAACAGCACCTCATTGGGCGCCACGCCGGCCCAGAACAGGGCGGCGGCGCCGAAGCTCAAGCCCACGATCATGGTCCAGCGGTTGCCCAGGCGCTTCACCACGGGCCCGACGACGAAGACTTGCACCAGGGCCATGGCGATCCCGGTCACGGCCAGGGTCACGCCGACGCGCCCGGTCGTCCAGCCAAAGCGGTGCATGGCGTAGAGCACCACGGTCGAGCCCAGCGCCACCTGGGCCAGGTTGCTTAAGAACGCCACGCCCGCCAGACCGAATAGATCGGGATGGCGGCGCAGCAGGATCAGCGACCCCACCGGGTTGGCGCGCTTCCAACTGAAGCCGCTGCGTAAGGAGGGCGGCAGCGATTCAGGGAGCACCAGCAGGCCGTACGCCGCATTCAACAGGCTGAGGCAGGCGGCGACCACGAAGGGGAGGCGCGCGCTGACGTCGCTTAAAAGGCCGCCTAAGCCAGGGCCGATGACCAGGCCCAGACCAAACGCTGCGCCGACCATGCCGAACGCCTCGGACCGTCGCTCCGGCGGCGTTGTGTCGGCGATATAGGCGCTGGCCGTGCCAAAACTGGCCCCTGTAATGCCCGAGAGCAGGCGGCCGACGAACAGCCAGGCCAGGTTGGGGGCCCAGGCCAAGAGCAGGTAGTTCAGGCCCAGGCCA
>Ga0209611_10006266_pt1 | contig 19570 bp, 16 predicted proteins | sample S1TSphgellanicum_3_FD_187693 | JGI IMG/M metagenome (GOLD analysis project Ga0209611, IMG submission 187693) | Host-associated microbial communities from peat moss isolated from Minnesota, USA - S1T2_Fc - Sphagnum magellanicum MG (SPAdes) (version 2) | ecosystem: Host-associated > Plants > Peat... | reverse complement strand
AAAAAAATATTTAAAAAAAAAAAAAAAACCAATCTGAAAGGGACCAATGTTGGGTGGGTATTCTGATCTCTAATATATATTACCTGGTTATATAACCTTAGCAAAACTCTAGGTAAGATTAAGAGAAATGACCAGCATATATATATTTATAGAGTAAGTGCATGGATAAAATTTTACCATTTATCCCATTCATTTTACTTTCATTATGTGGTCTATAGCCAAATTTGGCTAAATCTACTTTTGGATCATTACCTATTTGGCAACATCACAAACAAATTGAAAGTGCAAAAAAAAAAGAAAAAAGAAAAAAAAACACCCCCAAATTGTGAAGTAGTTCACATGTGATGCAGAGATTTTGCCACATAAACAAACAATTGCAAAACATCATTTGCAGATGTGGGATTGCATCATCAAAATTTCCTACCCTTCTTTAAACATTCAATTCACTTGTTTGATAATCAATTCCAATTTAAAGTCTTGTAAACGATGATCAACTGTTTGGTTTCTACATGGGGCTTGCAAATACAGTGTCCCAATTTAACATGTGATGAGTATTATTATGTTTAGTATTTTTCCAGTGTAAACATACCTTTGTAATTTCCAGACCATCATTTGAAAATTCTGCCCATCAAAAACAACAATACTCCAAATAACAAAATTGATTACTAGAGATATAATTTTTGAAATAATATTAATTATGGCATAGGGTATATATATATATATATGCTAAATAAAAAATAATCTTTGTGAGCCCTACACATGAGGGACCTACTTTGGACTCATCTGTGGGTTAGTTAACTATTTTGGGTTAGGCAAAATTTTGATCTCATCTGTGACAAAACGTTAAATTTTAGGGAAAGAAATATTAAATAATATAGAGGTTCATCCATGGAAAGGATGTGTGTTTCAGAAGGCTTATATGTGGGATCCTATTATTGGTTAAAATTTAATGAATGATAATATTGATTAGATTTAAAGGAAAAGGATGGATGATTCATTTATTCCGCTCTTCATGTATTTAAAAGGTGAGAGGTGAAACTTCAAGTTTATTCTCCATTTTCATATTTTCATGTTGTTAGTCTATCATTAAGCTTTTGCAATGTGATTTTTATGTGTAATGAACCTATGATACAATGTTTATGTATTATTTTGATTGTAAAAGTGTCTTCACAAATGAAGATTTATATATGTATTTGGTGAGTGAACTCATAAAGTGAGATCTTTAGATGCATGTGATGAGCTCTCAATTGCATGTAGTTGACATAATGACCAAGATATAGGTGTGTGGATGATCCTTATCCAAAACATGTAGGTTTCACCTTTGTATTTGGTGTGTTTTGTGTGATGTGAGATTTTTGGTTCATTTAATCTACCTTTTGTAAGGAAGGACTTAGTTTTTATTAAAAAAACTCTCATTAGTCCACTAGACCCTAGGCTACAAGTCCAAAACATGATCGAAAACATGACCAGTTAAAAAGCCTTGTCAAATATTAACATTTTCTCATGAGTCTATAGTTACAAAGCAACCGCTAGTAAAAAATAGCTAGAGCGTAGGTGTTTTTCAGGTTGGACACCCTAGCTCCCATTTGAACTGTAAAAGTTTTTCACTTTTGTATTATTTGAAACGCGCCTGCTCACACGAAAGATTCATTTTGAAGGAGCTTTCCATTGATCACATGCAGGCCGTCCACCATTTGAATTAAAAGACCCTTCAAGCTTTACGCTAAGGGAGGCCTGCATCAACAAAAATTTCTCTATGCCAACAAGAATTTTGATTTCTGTATGCAAGTGAAGGGTATGCTTTTAAACCCTTTCAAGAATTTTGACCTCGTAATTTGACCTATCGACCTTGTGGCAAAAGCTTCAATTCCTAGAAGGGTAAATCTTTCTCCTATACTTAATCCTTAAATGTTAGGGAGGGAGAAACAATTTGGTTCAGCCCCTCTTAATACTCCTAGTTGGGAGCATTGGTTTCAAAATTTGACAGATATGGGTTGTAGTTGTAATATCATTGAATAGGGCCCACCTTTCTTATGAGAATTTCTTGTTCAAACTATCTGTTATAAGAATTTTGGTGAGTTGCCCAACATGATAAGAAGTTCAAAATAGTTCTGTGCAATATTCATGTGAAAGTTAGCAAGAAGTTTTGTTGCCAAATGTTTTCAGCATTTTGGAAACAAGAGTTGAATGAGATGATGATGTAGTGCCATTCTCAATCCTAATTCAAATTGTGCAAGATTTTTGTGAGCCCCAAAAAGAATGGATATCAATGTATTTTTTCTTCTAAACTTCTCTTGGATGACCAATTCTAATCATTCATTACTCGTTCATTTCAAGTATTTTTTAAACAATTTTTTTTTTACAGGATTCATATGCATGCTGTCTATCCACCATCAAATGTTATGGTAAAAGGAGCATAGCATTTTGGTCCAAGTCTGAAATTAAAGAGTTAAAAACTTTCAGACATGGACAATTTTCCATTTCTCATCCAAATCTTCAAATTTAAAAAAAAAAGGCACAATAACAAACCCGACCAACAAGCTCTTGCTTGGCACCCCAAGTCAAGCTGCACATCAATGGGTTTGAAACCCAAAACCTTTTGTTTGAGGTCCCAAGGTCCTCACAAGGGCTACACCATTGAGTCATCATCACCCTTTGGGTCTCTTTAGTGAAATTTTAAAAAAAAAATACTACTGAAAAATTCAGCTTTAAGTTTTCTGCAATTCCTCCGAGTTGGATTTTTCTTTTTATAAATTATATATTTTGCATGACCATTTTTAAGCACGTTTGTGAAGGCCTGGTCCTAATTTTTGGGTTGAGACTGGTTTGGTGAAATGACAATGAACTTTGAACTTTTGAATGAATTTATTTATTTATTTATTTATTGAACTTAAGCACAACACAGGAAGGTAGGCAGGACAAGAGTGTTGGAACTTGGAAATTTGGAACTTGGGGGGGGGGGGGGGGTGGCTGTGACTACCTATTTTGGGAAAGGGGTCTCATTCACACTTGTTGAGTCACCAGTGGGGCTAGGCTGAGCTAGCAATCAAAACCATCTTTTGTACAGAGTACGTACCTGATAGTTGGCATCATGTGAATTCCGGGTCCAATGATTAGATTAAAGGCTTCTAATCCTATCACCGTGCTGCTTTCTGTACTACTGGGTAGTACCTTGGGCAGTGTGTGTTTTGGGTAAGTTATTACATACACCTAGCAATTTCAGGGGGACGATTTATTTATTTATTTATTTATTAATTACTCTCCCCCCCATATACCCAATATGTCTTCTTTGAGGCTTCTTTTTCACATCCAGATCTGTGTTTTTTTTATTAAAAAAAAGTAATACAATAATATGGGGGGAGGGGGGGGAAGGGTTTCCCCCTCCCCTTTTCTTTTAATTTCTGGTTCAATAAAAAGTTAGGGAGGGAGAGTGTGGGAAGTTGGGAACCAGGGATTCTTTTCCCCCAATTAATAGAAAATTAGACTAATTTTACAGTACAAAGACATAAATTTTTTTTAAAAAATCAGTGATGGGATTGTAGCAGCAAATTGTTTTGGTTTTGTTTTGTTTTTTTTTTTTCTCTCCATGAATAAATCTTTTTTCAGAGAAATATTTTTTTCTAGTGTAAATTTCAATAAAATTTTGCTATTTTTTTGGGGGGGAAAGATTTTTTCCAAATTTTCAATATCACAAAATTGAAAAATAAAAAAACCCGGGGACTGTTTGGATTACCCAATGTGCTGGTTTGGGGGTGTGAATGGTAGTGGGCGAGCAAAGTAAGTAATTATTGAGGATAGGCTAGTGCTGGTGAAAAAGGGGTTTTCTGACACGGAAAAAAGGGTATTTTCCAGACATCCGTATTGGTACCCTCACGTGTTCCCAGACTCCCTGCTACCCTGCTGCTGCTGCAGGCAGGTATCAGTCAGTTTGAAGCAGCAGAGTCAAATTTCATTCCGGGTAAAGCCGTCGGGTACGGACTCTACCGGAATAAGGGCCCGCACAAAGGGCTTTACCGGACGGAATGGGCCCCATGCTCAGCTCCTCAGCTCATGGGCCCCCCCCCCCCCCCCCCCCCTATTCGAGTAAAGCCCATGGCTGAGGGCTTTACCAAGTGTAAAGAGCTGAGCCAATTTTTTTTAAATGGGAGAAAAATGAAAAAAAATTGTGAGGTGTTTCAAATATGGAATGGCCACTGGAGTGGGGCATTCTGCTTTTCAAAATGCAAGAAAAAACAAGACTCTGGAAGGAAATTTGGCTAGGGTTTAAATCTGCCTAAAATTACCATCAATTGGTAAGCTTTTCCTTCTCCTGGTGCTTGCCTTGCCATCCTTGGTCTCTTCTCTCTCCCACTAAGTGTTCATAAATTTGTGCCAATAAACAATTATTTTATAAAAAAAACATGCCCAAATAATTTGGCACTTCGAAAATTTCCAATTTCAATCCCAAGCGAAATTTGTTCAAGAAAATTCACTCAGAATTAGCCTCAATTGTCAGTGATTTTTTTTCCCCATAAAATTATGTTGTTTATTCAGCAAAAAAAAAAGGGAATTTTAAAATTATTTTTTCCTAGTGGATTTTTGACTAATTTTGCTAAATTTTTGAAATAATTCACCTAATTTTTCGTATCATAAATTTGGAAAAAATAAAATAAATCCCTGTTTGTCACCCCAATATCAATTATATGCATCATTATGATAAACTATCCAAATGGAGCCCCCCAAAAGCATAGAAGTAGAATATTATTTCCACATGTTGCAGCAGCAGCAGCAGGAGCACCAGGTAGTCATGAGACTTCCACACTTGCATTCAAAAACACCTCCCACCCCTCCTGAAACTCAAAAACATTTAGGTAACCATTTGCATCAACACACTTACAATGATAATAATATTGTAGAATTCTCAACCCTCTTTTGATCCACACTCTCTCTCTCTCTCTCTCTCTCATGAAGCATTGAAAGCAGTGGTAGTGCTTCAATCCCAAACAGTGAGAGTTGAAAATTACCGGCTTAAAAATGGAGCCTTATTGTCCTTGAACATGGTCTCATTCTTCTAAACATTAATGGCTAAAATTTAAAACTATAAAATAAAATTTTAATAAAAAAAGCTTTGTCTTTCAAACATGGAGGGCAATAATCCAATGACTCTTGCAATTTGTTCTTTCTCAAGGGAAAAAAAAGAGGCATGTATGTATGTATATTTTCTAGGCTTAGTATGAATACAGTCCCATTATCTCTTATATGTGGAACCCTAGGTCGAAGAGATTTTAATTCAAGACTTTAGACTTTCAAATTATGCTTCTCAAGTTTCAACTATCACAAATTTGTTGATGCAAATTGTTGATGAATTATAATGATTTCAATATGATGAAAGCTTGGAGACTACTATGTAGTCATCCTTATTGGCACAAAGGTTGAAGGAAAGTATTGTCATCTCATACAGTTATGGTAAGGTTACTTTGCATTCATAAAAAGCACATTGTCATGTGAGTGAGGGCTTCAGCCTTCCTTGGAGGGGAAAGGGTAAAAGATATAAGAATGTTGTGTTCTCAAAGACTTACCATTTCTATAAAGTTTATTGGATGTGGTATTATCATATCTATATCCCTCATTAACCTTTTTGTGTAAATATTTTTTATTATGATTATTCAATGTTAATGTTCTTTAAAGTGTTTAAATATGCATGAAAACAATTGTACTCACTTTCAAAGTACTGAGAAGATATATATGTACTTTGTAGCTGAAAATCAATTGACACATGATTGTTTGACACTTTGCATGGAGTGTCCAAGCTTAGTACTATATTTTTCAATGTATTCTAATTATGCACATCTATTTATCTACATATGCAATGACAACAAATTTATAGATAGTGTATGATAAATCATACATGTGAATTCTTGAACCCTGACAATTTATTTTATTTTGGCAAATGTTCTCAGTCACCTCCTTCATTTTGAAGGGCAGGGTTAAAATGATTAATTAGTGCACCTATTTTATATTAATTATTTTGGAATTGCCAAAAAATCTGAAATAAACTTTCAAGCACACTAGTTTTAATATTTAGTATAGTGCCTGATTATAAAATGTTATGATTTTTCACTGCTGAAAGTAAATGAAAAAATAATAATAACAATTAGGTGCCGTGCTGCCGAACCAGCCCAGGTACTATGGTATGATTTTGCATGGCTATGTAATGGGTGAAGTATTGATACAGATTTCATTAGGTATTTTTGGATATAGCCCTTGAATACAGTGCAATTTTGATCTATTTTGCTCATAATGTTCAAGTGCCATTGGCAATATCTTTAGTCAATTACAGCATTTAGGTTTGTTGGGGGAAGGGAGTGGTTGGCAGGGTTTTCAAAAGAGATATGTGGGAGTACACTTGCAACTCCATTTGAACATATAGTGAAAAAAGTGAACACTCAAGGGGTTATGAATTCTACATGAAATTGTGGCCAATACAAAAATAAGGTCCAAGGTTTACAAAAGTTAGGCAAACTCTCCAAAAGATAATTTCTGTATGCTATTAGAGTTATCCGTAAGGTCCTGCGATTATAGGGGGCGAGAACTGCCAGTTTCGGCTTAATAGTGCATCAAATGTGTCACTGGGAATGTAAATTTTACAAAGCGAAATAAGTGGGACCCAATCTAATTTTCCACCAATTTTGGTGGTAAAATGAGGTTCATCCTGTATAGCCTTTTTCCTGAGCGCCTTCGTACTGCTGCTACATATATTTTCGCTGCTCCTACCTGTACAACAACTATAATTACTCCCTTGTGCATTAAATGCTATTTTTCAGTATTTCATACTGAGATTTAATAAAATTTCCTTACTTTGCGGATACCACTGAAAGAGGGGATAGGGGGTAAAAGCAGGCCCAAAGAGAGGGCAAAGCGAGGGCGACTTTACAGATAACTCTATTACATCAGTGATTTTTGGGTTTTTCAAATTTTTGATGTTGCATCATTGGCTACCATCCCAAGAAGGATTTTAGTGAATTAAGTGGCAACAAGATAGGTATGACAGTAAAAAAGTTTTGTAATCCTGTAAGAGCTGACGGCAAGCCCACTCCAAAAACCGTGCCTTTTGGGCTTTGTAGGGGTTGCAGCCCCAATTTTGTTTTGTTGAATTTTGATGGAATTTCACACCAAAAAATCAAATGTTGTACTACATACAGAAAGTGAATTAGAAGTGTGAAGATGATAGTAATCCATTTTGGATATAATGGATATCGAGTACCTATCAAACATGGGATCAAATAATTGATTGATACTTTGTAGTGAGTGGGGGTTTTGAATTCAAATCCCAGAGGTTCAGAAAATGCAGAAATCAACTCCCCAACTCCAACTGACAAAATACAACTTGGGGTACACTCTGCTGTTTCCAATCAAGAATGCTTGAGATTGGTTCCATGATTGAGATACATCCTATTCCTAAGTTGTAAGCATAAAAAAAAGGGATTCATCTTTTTTGGCCACATACTGTTAAATATATTTTGACATAAGTACTCTCTAGGGCAATTATTTTCTTTTACTATTGTTTATTTTTTAAAATTTTAGAAGACATGATAACTTGCTCAAAAACATGGATGGACACTATTTATTGAACCAGCCCAGCCTGCAAACAACCCTTCAAACTGAGTTCTGAAGATGAGTGTGCAGCAACCAGGGTTTCTTTTTTCCCAGTGTTTTGACATTAAAATAAATAAATAATTAGTCTGATTTACACTAGGAAAACAAGGGGTGTGTCACACTGTGGCCTTGACAATTACATTAAAAAGTTATCTTACTCAAATCTTTCGCCATGCAAAAATATAATCTTGAAAAAATCCTCTAAAAGAAACCAAAAACCTTCAAGATATTATAACTCTAATTCAAGTTTCAACACAATCCAAAATATCATCTTTCAAGAATCCTCATATGAAAATTGACCTATTATTACCTAGGTGCTAAAAGCCCTTTAGCTACTATACTCTATAATGAATCTAAACACAACATCCTTGCCCTGGTAGGCAAGGCCATCAAATGACAAAATTTATCCCCCATAAAATTTTATTTTATTTTTAAAACACACACACACACACACACTGGTACTAGGGTACATCTCTTTGCTGAGAGGTTGATGGAAAGTTGAGAAGTAACAACACCCATAAGGCCAAAAAAACCAGTTGGATATCTTAGTGCAAATTCACTCCAAATGCACTATGCTGTACAGCCTACTTGCTTGAAATGGCTGCTGGATCATGTAATGTACTGCCAAAGCTGAAAGTGCAAAAATGACCTCAGCATCAAAGGAGATTCAACTTTTCTGAGGCCAAATCGCCCAGTGGGTGGGTGGCAGTGATTTTTTGTTTTGGCTATCAATTGCACATTGACATTTTTGGAGAATCCTACAAACACCGACTTACAACTAGACTACTACTAGTGCTGCAACACAAGACATTTAACAACCAACTACACAACTCAAAATGGATTACATGAGGCTATACTATTCCTAAGTTTTGTTGTGCCAGGCTTTTATGCAAAGAAAGGACTGTTCACTCACTTGAGTCAAAAATACATGGACATTTCTGAAAGTATCTTGAACTTTTAAGGTGAGAAAATAGTTAATCTTCAATCACCCCTTCATATCAAACACCTAATAAGTTAGAATTAAATTAAATGACTGAGTAAGTACTTTAGACTTAAAGCTCTAGAAATAGGGAAGGATAATAGACAAATGATTTGATATTCCAATTAGTTCAAAGATCTTCTCCATAGATATGATATGCCTCTGTCTTGTTCTTATGCAATTTTATGTTATGTTCACAAATGCAATTTGTTTTGTATTTTTTAAAAATGAGTTAATCTGAAGTGCAATTATGTTTGGAACTAAGTAAAATTAATGTGCATATCATGAGGTGGACCTTTTGCATCTTTATTACAATTAAGTTAGCATGCTCTTTTCAAACCAAACCAAGTTGTAATTACTTCTCTTGCATAGTAGATTTGATCAAATCATCAGAATCTTTCCATTTTGTGAACTACAAATGATGCAAATTTTGGATTTTGAATTTTGAGTATTCTAGTCAAGTGACGTGAAGCTGCCGTGTTTAGGGCTGAGGTTTAAGGCCAAATGTTATAGATGTATTTTGGCACTTACAGACTATTAAATCACATAACACATGAAATAACCTCATGAGAAGCAGAAACAGGCCTTGCAAGGATTAAAAAGAACCTACTAAGTATGAAGACCTCAAAGAATATTTTGAGTGTAGTTGGAGGGAACTTCCCTTGTCGTAACTTTGGTCCATGAAGGCTGGCCTAAGCTCCTTTGCATCTCATGATATCCGCCATACAGAACTGGCAGAATTGGGCCCGTGCTTGACCTCGCCTCACTTCAGCACTTATTCAGGTAGAGCACACAACCTCAGACTTTACCTACCACTTATGCCTTTAAGAGAGCTAGCATTGGATGTTTCTTGTTCATCCAAAAGTACCCAACACAAAACAAAGTCCTTAATAAAATCTAACACCTCCTCATCAGTACAAAAGCCAAACATTCATCCTACCTAACTTCATTTGTGGTGTGTGTCCCATGTACCTTGGGGGTAACACTTCCAATCTCAAAGAGGAATTGCATTAGTTACGTACCTTTTTTATTATACAGTAAAAACAAGAATTGTGAGGCTGTGCCACATGACTTGAAATAATAAGAGCTTCCTTGGGTTGTATTAAGAGGCCTATTCTTTCCTTTCCTTTCCTTTCCTTGTTGTATTTAAAGTATGTTCATTTGCTTGAGCAAAAGCATGACAAATGCACAAATTGTTATTGTTTTCCAATCCAAAGAAGTGATGAGCCACAATCTTGCACTCAAGAACAAAACTTGGGACACAACAACAATGATGAATATTATTTCTTTGTTTTCACTCTCCATCTCACAGTAAGAACCATGATGGTACACAGTAAAACCCAATTGTGGGGGAGAGGGGAGGGGGGTACCCATTGAATTTTTACTAATGAATAGAAGGCATTTAATGGGGAATAAAAATGAATGGGATTCAAGGGTTGCATTATGATCTTATATCATCATTGCTAGATGCCATTGAGCAACCAGGTCATTCCAAGGCATGAAACCCCCCCCCCCCCCCCCCCCCCCCCCCCCCCCCCCCCCCCCCCCCTCTCTCTCCCTTCCCCTCTCCTCCCCTCCCCCTAGCCACCCAAACCCTAATCCCCAAAGGTGGAGGGAGGGTCTATAAATAGCTTCCACGTAATTGAAGTGTGTTAAACTCCACTTTATGTCATCAAACCTCAACACCCACATTTGCATTTTCTTAATGGGAAGTGTGCCAAATGCTGTATGTACAATTTGGGTTCATAAATATACCGTTGGGTGATTGTGAAAAGTTAAAAACCCTGGCATTAAATTAAAAGGAGTGAGTGGATTGGATTGAATGGATTTATTTGCTACCTGGTTTAATGGAAAGGGCAAAACAACATTTATGGAATCAATCCACCTCTCCAGGTCAATCAATCTTGTTGGCACATTCTATGGTTCCCTTCATTGGGTTTTGCAACTGGCGCCAGGGGTACCTCCTTCCAGTGTTTTCTTTTGGATATTTTCATATTCCTAATGAATTGGCTATTGTGATTGTAAAGTGGGAGTATTTCTGGTATTTTCAAAATTATGTTCAAGTAGCTTCAATCTGTTACACATGCTCAAAAGTTGTTATTGTAGTACCCTTGGTGGCTTTCACACAAATTAGGTTGAAGTTTTTAAATGTTGAATTTCTCAATTTTTACTTTTCTTGAAGAAATTTTTTTTGTGAAGAAAATTGAAGTTTCTTTTGAAATATTTGAGAATATTCTAATTTTTGAAATGAAAATTTCAAAATTAATGAATTACTTGGTAAACATGTGCTAAAGTTGACCTCGTAGTCACACTACTACAAAATGTGGGTGCAATTCATTAGTCTCTATTCACTAGACCAATGATTTCATTATTTTTAACTAGTCCATGTTTACTAAGACTAATGAATTCACTCAAAATCTAATGAAATCACTTGGCATATAAGGACACTTTTTTGTTGTAGTTGATCTGGTAGTCAAGTGGTTATAGAACCTGAATTGTTTTTAAATTAATTTTTTTTATAAAAGATGCATTACAATGACTTTAAATGGTGTTTAAAATTTTGGTGATGAGAAAAAAACAACTCTATGAAGCTTGTTGGATACAAGACCTAATATGTGTGCTTTAAATATAAATGCTTGGTGATGTCAACATCATTGCTAGTTTCTATTGGTGGTGACAAAATGCCATTGTTTGTGTTGCAATGTGGTTATCACCAGTGACATGATAGGGGTGATTTGGCTACTTTTTTTTTTTTTCAACACTTTTTAACATATTAAGCTAGATTGTTTCCCTTTAGTGATTAAGCTATATATAGCAAGTAAAAAGAAGAATAATTCTTTCCTAAAGTAAGAGGCAATATTTAAATAAGTTAATATAATATTGTAGCGAGTTTAGAATTGATTATATTGTATTAGTTATAAGATTATTTTTTTGGTTGCAAAAATTGGCCCACATTTTTGTTAGGTCTGACACAAAAATAGGGTATACATGAGTTCTAAATATGAATATTTGGTATTACAAATTATAAATTGTTTGAACTTTAAGTGAATTCATGATAATGTGCATTAGTATTATACACATTCATTAATAGAATTGAAACACAAGCTTGTGTAAAATTGAAATACCTCCATAGGCAAAATGAAAACACATCAACATGACCAAATATTAAGCATGTTCAACTCAAAAAAACAAAACATAGAAATCATACCACAAATAGTGTTCAAGATCACATGGACCTTACACTCTAAAAACATAGCATTTTCACATGACAAAATAAACTCAAAACATTTCAAAGCATTTCAATTGCAATGAACTCCCATGCCCATCAAGCTCATGAATTTGGCTCATAACTTGTTAAGATCGTGAAAAGTTGAAACATATTATCATGAAATAAACAACGGAACAAGTATTTCCAAAAATTAGAGTTTAAAAATAAGTTTCAAAAATCTTTTCTAAAGTTTAAATATTTGCCACACTTTGGAGCCACATTACCATTATGCATGGCAACCATGCATTAATGGGTTGCAACGAATCTAATTCTTTTTTTCAATTTTGTGATGTTGCCACACTAATGATCATCCATAAAGACGCTTAACCACATTTGGTTATATACCATCTATGAAAGCAAAAATATATGAAAATCCTTTTATATCTTGGATAGTTGTTTGAACAATGTGTAGAAACATGATATTTTTTAGATTTTAAAGAAAATTTAACAATTCTTTTTTAAAAAGGAAACATTCAGCAAAATATCTTTTTTTTGAAAAAAATCCCCAAATGAAAAAAATTGACCAAAGAAAAATGTTGGCAAGTTTAAGATGCTTTTCATAGTAATTTGTGATTATTTTTTGAAACAAGAAGGTGTCTTTAATATAGAGTTCTTGGGCATACATATGAATTGTGATATTCATTTATTGAAGCCCCAAGTTGTTCTTCATGAAGATCAATGTACCTTTTTCTTTTTTGTCTTTAACAATGCCAAAGATTGACATAATAATAGTTCTTTAAAAAGACACACATGAACTTAAATAAACCTTTAGTAAGGAAGGAATTGTTCAAAAGTTGTTGCCACAACTTAATGATTAGATTCACACCATAATGGTTCCCTTGTTGCCTTGCATGCATATGTTTATAGAGTAAATTACTTGAGAAAGTTGTTATGGATACATGTGGATACCTCTACACTAACAAGAGTCAACCCTACACATATGACCAAAATGAGATGGATTATTTTTAAATACTTAAAAAAGAAATGAGAATGTTTGTTAAAATATGTGCTAGCTTATGATTGATTACAAAATTAAATGATGGATTAAAAAATCCATGGTTTTACAATGGCAAAATATGGACACTAAAACATGGAAAACCAAACACTCATAGCACATGTTTTGGCTCTTGTCAATGTGGCTACACTCATGTCCAACAAATGGTCATTGAAGGGCTTGATCATTCAATGGCCAATGTTAATGCACAATTGCGCACACAATATGTATGATTCAAAAAATCTATATGTCCATTAAGAGTGTCCTTGCAATTGGGTTGCACCCAATATTGCAAGTACACCATCCCTAAGACATTCATGACAATGTGTCACAATCTAGAAATTGCTTGTTCAATGATGAAACCAATTGATCAACAACTTGAAAACACTAAAATTCAACACTCAACATGGTTGCTTGAAATTTTGCTTGTGTCAAATGGGGTGAAAGTTCTCATTCTCTCCACAATGTTGCATGTAGGAGGCTCGTGATCTTGAAACACAAAATGTAAAAGTTAATAGTGAAGTCAATTTTTCGATTTTGGGTTACTATGTATCTAGAATTAACAACAAGATTTATTAGAAAAAGAAAATATTTTATAAAATAAGCAATTGTCATATCCTCATGTATCATTCACAAACTTGCTTGGCATATCTTAATGAAAAAATCATGTTTATAAAAAAAAGCATTTTGTGCTTGGATAAAGTTGATTAGTTAATTGGCTCATTCAAATGCATGACATAAGGCAAGGCCAAAATTGTCTTAATGGGTGTAGTTAGAGTCTAACTAGCCAAAAAGAGCATTGAAGCGCAAATAAAACAAGTCAAAATTAAAGAAATGTTTATATTCTTCCATTTAAAACCATGGCAATCATGGCAAGCTATTACTTATTCATACATATGAATATGAAGAAATTCAAACTAAAAATCCATTTGATCAAATTTTAGATTTTCTTTTTGATTTAAAACATTTCAAAATGAACACCTATTGCATCAAAAAGGAGTAATAGACTTAGATTGAAAATTCACAATCAAAGTTTTATATTTAATCACCAATCCTTTGAAGGGCTTTAGCATAACCATCTAAAATGTTTTTACATTTGTTACAATTTTCAATCATTCTATTTCCATAATCTCAACAAGTTTGGTAAAATCAAGATGACGTTATGGAAAACTTGAGAGAGATTTGTACAATGTACATTGTTTGCAAAAGATTTTCTATCTTGCCCACCATGGTTAGGTGAAAGCACATGGACTATGGTGACCCCTTCTGGGGCACTTTTGGGTCTAGTATTACAAAAAATATAATATAATTCCTCCAAAAGCACGTGGTTATCAATTTTGATTTTTGGGCCTTGCAATAATTTTTTTTACAAAACTAATTTCATGTAACATTATTTTAAAATAATAATAAATTTCATTATTTATATTGAAAGATCCATGAGTGTATTTATAGTATATATTAATATAACAAAGCCATAGTCTTGTTTTGAATACACTAACTTTAAGGCTTCATTAGTCATTAAAATAATCAATTTTAATGAAATTTAAAAAACAGGCCCATCTAGCTATGCTTGTCATCTTCTATGTGGATGTGATTACTTGTGAAAATTTCAATTTACCACACATTTATCACATCTTTGTTGAAAAAAATCATTTTTTAATATGAAAATTTTCAAATTAGTTACAATGGCTTCCAAACATGATTCATATTATGTGAAATGACATGGGTTAATATACATTCAACTTTCATAAAGGCTAAACATCATTTATATTGTTTTTGGAATATATTTGTGTTTTTGAGTACACATGTACATTACATTTGTTTCCACAAATATATTCCAATATCCCATTTTATAAAATGAAACAAAATAGTTTCTTTTCTGTTCTTTTGCCTAGGTTATATTCTAACATAATATGCAAAAATATTGTGAAAATCTTTTGAAAGTTTGAAAAGGGATACACCCAAACATGCACATATTTAAAAACTAATACAATGTGACACCCCAAAAAAGGTCACCATAGTGTGCTTTCACTTGGCAGGAAAACAAACTTCACATTGTTAAGTTAATGTGATGAGTCATGTAATGAACACCAATCAAATCATGTGGAGCATATTGTTTATTCATTTATCTTGTTAGATTAAGATATATTCCCTAAAATAGAAACACATCATCAACACCCAAGCACACAAGTTATTATCCAAATTTGGTTTTCATTTAGTCCATGCATTTCATGAGTTAACTAAACATGTTGAACTTAATATTACCAATATTGTCACCTTCAACAACATGTTAAAGTGAAAGTAATATGGGAATCTTTGATTAGTTTTTCACAACATACACATGGCCATAAAGCCAACTTTGATCATTTATAATAATGACATCACTAGCATTCATATTAATAAACTTAAAACTAATTGTTCAATGTAGTTTTGGTACTTTTTTGTATAACCCTCTCCATGGCATTAGCCATGTCCCAACCCATCCATTTTACAATTATTTTTTTGGAAAATTAGGCCCTAATAAAAATAAAAGTTCAAAGTGTGTGTCCTTTCATAATATTGGCATGATTCTAGACAAAATGTTGGTAACAGCCACATAGTGATAATTCAACCAATTTTATTTTTTCTTTCTATGATTCCACGGCAAATTTCTTGTACTATTATAAATTAATTAATATACAATTTTGCATTGAAAACATGTTAGTTATTTTTCAAAATGAGCTAATCACCCATATCTATACTTGTAAGCATTTACCTTTTTCTTGTTGAATATTTCTAAAATGAATCAAGCTTAGGGACAAAGAGTTTTTTTCTTCCCTCAATTTTTGTATGTAATTTTTTGCAATGCAATTAATGCACCTTCCTGTTTGCCCCTATACAATAGATTCTACCCATGGAACTTTATAAACCCAAAAGCCTTGGAAAACTTGATTCAAGTTGTCATGTCCATTTTCTACTTTTCATTGCATGATTGAAGTTAATTGGCAATGTTAACAAATAGAAGCTTCAAATGCAAGTTCAATTGCTTGATTGAAAATGTTTTTCAAAGAAGCCCCATTAATGAATGAAGGTGATTTACTAATAAAAAATACATTTGATTGTAATTGGAAAGAAAATTCAATGGAATCATCAACTACATTCACATTTCAAATGGGAAGAACATTTTCATGACCCAAACTAAATCAGATCCACCATAAATAAACCACTAAACCTTAAGTTTTGAACTTTCAAATGTTCAACCCCAACCACAATTTTATACAACCCAAGGATTCAAGCAAGCTATGAATAGTTGAATCCTTTATGCAAACCCACCTTTTCTTTAGTGAACTACAAGCTAAAAATGTTGAAGAATTAAGACCTTCAAAGTTCATACAAGTTGTTATTACATACAAGGTTGGAGGTTTAGATGTTTACCTCCCCAAAACTCAAACATTGCAACCATTGCAACCCTCAACCCTTTTCATATTTGGCCCCTAATGTCAAATTTCAAAATGGTGTTCCTCTCCTTCCATTATCCATATCCCATATTCATCATTGTGATTTTGTTAAACATTAAATTCCCAGAGAATCTACATAGTATTCATTTCATAAGTAAAAAAACAATGAATAAATATGTGCAAAACATGCAAAATGCCAACAACAATGAATGTTAAGTCAAAGGTTTTAGAAAGGTTTAATGAAAGTAACCTAATGACTAACATCAATGTTATTTAATGATTAGGGTGAGAAGAATTTCATTGTGCTACAAAGGGTTTAGGGTATCCAAGTTTTAGGTTAGGTTTTGGGATATCCAAACTAAAGGTTCACAATTTTGTCAAAACTAAATTTGGATTTGGACTATAAAACCACCTCTTAATGAAACTAAGATTCAAACTTGGATTGGGTTGTAATCCTTAAAATAATTTAAAATCCTCTAATTGTATAACTCTATAGTATTTTAAGCCTTGGGCCCTATTCATAGGTGAAATGACAATTCAAATTTGGGCAAAACTTATGGGATAAATTGTGATGGTGTTGGGTGCATCAGCTACTAAATTCATTAAACAACAAAAATTGTGTGGTTCTAATTCAATGAACTACCATTAATTTAGTGAACTAATGTTAGGTCATTATCAACTTAATGGCTCCACCTTCAATGAACTATTTCCAATTTATTGGTACACTATTTCCTTAAAGGAAAAAAATGGGCTAATTTATTACCTATTGCCTTATTCACCAGTTGTCAATATATATATTTTTAATTATGTTCTTCCCCAATTTTTAAAAATATTTATACCCCACTTCCATGAGCATGGGTACCTATTTATTTATTAGTTTTAATCAATTAAGTGCATAATGTAGATGGAACCAAAACTAATCTTACACCAACCCAAGCTCAAAATTTTTGGGGAAGTCTTGGAATTTTAAGGTTAGTAATCCAAATAAATGCTCTCAAAACCACATTGGAGGTTTTATTAAACAAATAAAAATACTAAAAACTAAAACCAAATGTTCATTTCAAAATTAAGATCCAAACAACATTAGTATTAATTTGGCTCCTTTCCTAAAACCCCTACCTTACATGGGGTGATTGGAAACATACATTAAGGCACAAGTTATAGGTATCATCCAAGTTTCTCATTTGGAGGATGAGGTTCCTTTTCTTACATTTTTTCTTAGTGTATGAGTAGTTAAAATTTTGGGTAGTTCAAAATTGGGTTTAGATTTATCAAAAAGGAAACATTAGTGTTCCCTTTAATTTTGCCTCATAATTTGGGCTTTTTCAATTGCGTCAATGGGATGGATGGCTAACTAGCTTTATTCATTTGGAGATGTTCAATTTCAAAGTTCTTTCACTTAAAGATTAGTTGCAATAGGCTTTTCAAGTTACACTCATAATCTTTGTTGCTTTGTGAAACATCATCATAATATATTCAATTTTTTTTGCTACATTTAGGTTAGGAAAAAAAGGAATGGAAGCTCTTGGCGGGTGAAAGCACACTACGGTTGCCCCCTTTGGAGCACTTTTCCATCCACTACTGGTAAATTTTGTATCAATTCCACAAAATGTAGTCCATTTAATTTTGAGTTTAAATTATGGTGTTTTGGTTTTAAAATTTTCATTTTCCTAAAATTAATGTTTATTTAATTTATTTGAAAAATAAAATAAATCTATAAATGAAAGGAACTATGGGTATATATGTACATGGTATAATAGAATTCATTTTGTCATTTCAAATTGCACTAGTATTTAATTTCATTAATAATACAAAATAAAATAAAATAAGCCCACTTCAAAACACTTGTCACATTCCATTTGCAAATGATTGTTCGTGAAAATGTAAATTTACCACATACTTATGATCATGACCTATCATAATTAACAAACAAAAACAACATTTCAACATGTTACAAAACACTTACTTAGCTTCTTTCCCAAACGTCACCATTTTCACTCCTCTTATCCTTCATTCGTCTTCGGTTTCCACCATACCAACTCATTTGCAACAATAACTCCAAACAACAACATTTAAAACTAACATGACAGTTGAAACATATTAACACATATTCATTAAAATACATTGCCCCTATTCATCTCAACTACAATGCATATTAAACAAAAAAACACACATGCAAAAATATTCTAATTACATAGCCCAAAGACAACATGCCATCTTTCCTAGTTCACGAGGTAAACATTGTATCCATCCATCTCCATGATGACCAAAAGCCAACAATTGAAAATTGATGTAATTTCATTGCAAAAACCTTTCTCACACTACAAGCACATTTTTCACATCACAATCCGTACATTCACCAAATCCTAAAGCACTCAAAAAAAAAGTTTTAAAATGCATTTGAAAACAAATTCTCAAGTATAATTTGTCCTTCACAAAAGCCATGTCTCCTTTTTCTTTTTGCCGATGCTTTCGGAAGGAGTAATGCCTTGGAAAGATACATAACAATACAATTTTCTACCCCATAAGGAGATCAACTCAACACTCATACATAATTTATGGGCATGATCCACATTATGGGCTGAATGATGGGAACATAGTGTTTCTTGTTATCACAAAGGTGCACATGGACAAGGGCCATGCTTGTTTTTAAATGCATGACAAGGGTAGCAGTTCATATGGGTATGTGCCAAGACATAAGTGAGTATATGATGTCAAACATCTGTTTAATTTTTTCCCACACAAAATACCCAAAAAAAGGAAACCCTAAACATCTTAGTAGGGAACATGTTCCCAAAGAACTAAAAACCTTGCATCTTTATTCTTTATATATATATTGGCCAAACTGAATGCCCAATCTCTAGACCCTAGCTTAAAAGCCTGGGCCCTAAAGATAAGTATAAACTTGGAGGGGGCAAAGGTTTCACCTACTTTTATCGCTTCATCTTAACTTGCCAAAACTTGATTACAAAGAGAACAACAAAAGAAGGAAGAAAAGGGAAAGAAGAATTAAAAGGAAGGACCAAAATAAAAAAAGACAAATGGCGCCACGAGCCCCCAAATAAAAGGCAAATCTTGTAGGTAGTGGAGAGAGTATGCGAGTATAATAATAATAATAATATTATTATTATTTATTTATTTATGTATATGTGCCCATTGCCTACTCTAGTCCTCCCTAGGGGCCTTTTAATATATAGGATGGGGGGGGAATGGGGGAAGGAGGAGAAAGAGGAGGAGGGGATGGGGATAATAATGAA
>Ga0209611_10006263_pt1 | contig 19585 bp, 11 predicted proteins | sample S1TSphgellanicum_3_FD_187693 | JGI IMG/M metagenome (GOLD analysis project Ga0209611, IMG submission 187693) | Host-associated microbial communities from peat moss isolated from Minnesota, USA - S1T2_Fc - Sphagnum magellanicum MG (SPAdes) (version 2) | ecosystem: Host-associated > Plants > Peat... | reverse complement strand
TGAGTTTCCATAATTCTTTTTTTTGCCTTCAGATACTTTAATGTATTTGGCAAGGCCACAGTGCGACAAACCCCTTGTTTTTTAAGGGCATTTGTGAGGGCAGAAATTTGCTCAGTTGTGACCATTGCCCTTGGAGGGAATTAAACCTGTGAGGTTCCCTTTGTTTGGGGGCTAGGTATTACACTTGTGAGGCCCTTGACAATTTCTGGTATTAGAGCATGCCCAACGGCAGCAGTAAAATGTATTAGAGCATACCCAACGGCAGCAGTAAAATGGTGTGTTCAATATATTTTGGATGAAGTATTGCAGTCAAATAGTGTGAAATTCATTTGGGCTGGTAAATATGCCCATGGTTAAAGAAGCTACTTACGCTTCAGGACGTCCTCAAGAGCTAGATTTTACTATTTCAAACTAGTTTTAACAGGTAATAAAATGAGGTATTAGAGCATCTCCACCGGTGCTCAGTATGTGACTCTGGATAATAAAATTAAAAGTCTAAGTTTAGCTATTTGTTTTGGCAACCCCACCAATAAAACTGTAACTGAAACTGCATATATGTGGCGACTACTAATAGCAAACCACCTGGACCAATCATTATGATCGACCGATCACAAATACTGAGCCGCAGTCAGGTCCAATTTATTACACTCTTTTTTGGAGGTGCACAACTGTGTTGCGCCATTCACCAGCCACTGCAAGCTGCATGAATTTGGTGCAGAAAAATCAATTTCCTGAGCTAAACTGGCACATTTTGATGTTTTTGCAATAAATTTTACTGTCTGGAGTCACATATTGAGGACCGGTGGAGATGCTCTTATAATCCTAAGCTCCTCATATTTCAGGATATTGCTCCCTTGGGTACAGGGAACTAACAAAGATGATCCCTTCGAAGGGGAACCTTATCATACCATTACCATAAAGCAATTTGAGGTTTTTCTCTTAGCACATACTCACATGGAAGATTCATTTGTGAGTTGAAAATGTCGTGCATTCTTATGTTGACATTCATATGTATTGTTCTATCATTGTCAACATACATACAATACATAACACAAAATATTACGAATAGTACGACACATTCAAATTTCAAAAAAAAAAATTCATTTGCAACAAACAAGAATTTAAAATAAAAAAAAGACACAAAAAAAATTCACAGAAATCATGTCATAAATAATTTGTATAAAAAAATATTTATAAAAATATAAAGTTGTGTTTTAAAATCTCAAATGATCAAAAGTGATTTGAAATCACATAGCTTAAAATTATATCTCATATAATATTTCGTTTTCACACACATTAAAACTAACACCAAGCTAACTTACTCAATTTATCTATAGTAACTAAGATGTAAACATGTAACAAATAAAAAAATCCTTAAAAAAACCTTTCCATGAATCACATGCAAATCTTTTAACATTTCAATAAAAAACTTTTCATGCTTTATGGTAGGGAAGCCTCTTCGGGTCTCCCCTAGCTTTCAAGTCTAAATCCTTGAGGTTATGACCTTCAAAATAGGGGAGTTATTTGGGACCAAATCTTCCCCTATCCGTAAAAACCTTCGAGACTTTTCTTAGGATATTTGGAGATACATTTATAAAATGTAAAATCTTGCAAGGCATTTCGAGAAATGAAATGCCTAAAAATGTGAACATTCCATTTTGGAAATGCGTCATGTTGTTTTTTTCCCAATGATACTTAGCAAGTACCCACCGGGTACCATGGGGAATTTTTTTTAAAAAAAAATTGTGTTGATTTTTATGCTTGATAATGCCCTTGGAATTGGGGAGTCCCCCAAGTAAGCATCTCAGAGTTTTGAAAGTAAATGTCCCTCAACTCTACTTGAGCAGACACTTAATTCCAGAACTCCCCACTCTTAGGCATTACTCTACACATAAAAACTTGACCTAAATTCAAATTTTGGGTATGTACATTTACATTGCAAAACATAATTTTCCTCCTAGCCTCCAATATGGCACCCTCCAATATGGTATTCAAGTTATGCCAATTTTCAATTGTTGAGGAAGGGCAGGTCACATGTTGGGTTTATATTGTCCTCAAGCTTGAGATTTGGGCCGGTGCCTCCATAGCCCCTCTTGCTATGCCCTCAAACAACATTACCCACTTTGGCCAAATGAGATCCAAAGTCCTTCAAACAGGTTTCAAAGTATGTTTTGCTTTGAAGATTGAATGGATTTCAAATCCTTGGAGCTACTTCAAATGGGTTTCAAAATACCTTTTGCTTTGAAGATTGCATGTGCATTCAAATCCTTTGATGAATTTAAAATGGGTTTCAAATTACCTTTAGTTGTGAAGATTGCACGGGTTTCAAATGTACTTCAAATGAGTTTCAAATGCATTTTGCTTCAACGATTGCAAGGGTTTGAATCCATGTATTGTGGTGCATTTGATTAAGTCTTAGTCAAGGAGTTAGCTACAAGAGATTAACAAGGCATGCAAAAAAAACATTTGTAAATCCTTGAAAATCACCTTCAAAGTTCAAGGCTGCAAATTAGAGTTTGATATTACAATTTGTTCATCATAACTTTGTTGTTACACACATTTTTGTATTAAGGTGATATTCGAAAAGTAAAGTGTTATTTGTAAAGTAAAGTCGTTATTTGTTTGACACTTTAATTGGAAGTTTCTTGTTTTTTATGAAGTGATGAGCAATTTATGTAATGAATAAGGAAGACTATATCAAAGACTTCACCCCCATAATAATGAGTAATTTTGTTTTTGATTTTGTCAATTTAACATGGGCTCCACACAAGCTATGATAATGAAATGATAGGGGAAAAAAAGATTTTGCATTTAAAGAATGTACAACATAATTTTCAATTTCAATTATGAAAAGCTTAACCAACCATGACACATGGGCATATTATGTTCAACCTCAATTGTTGTGTTTCAAGTGAATAATTTGTAATCAAGTTTTCCCATACATTGAAAAAATTCACCACTTACTTTGATCCTTGTAAATGATCATTTGTGTTAATTAGAAAATTTCATTCAAATTTCATCCATAAATAATATATTCAACTATATTTCATTACTTGATGAATAGTTTTGCAAAAAAATCTTTCATACAATTTCAATCATAATCCTAACACTAAAAATTCACATATTCATGCAAGACATCATGGCAAATGAATTAACACGTGATTACCTTTTATCATGTTTTTAATCCACAAAGCCTTGTTATTATGCATATTGCTAACATATTTAATGATGGTTGGTATATCTCAAAACTATGTGATTTGTCACCCTAACTTTCTTCTTGAATATATTATTTTTCACATCATAATCAACACAATAATATATTTTTTTGTTAAAAACTCTATCACTTGAATTTCGACCCAAGATTTTGAATTCCAACCTTGACAAAGTCTAGTAAAACAATATTATCATTTTGTGCTCAAAATTGTGATTATAAATTTCAAAATGTTACTTAATCCAACTTTGTTAAAATTATGCAAGTTCTTTTTTGTCTATTAACCTAGTTTTCAACAATTGTTATTGTTATGCATTGTTCAACATTCATTTACATTGTACAATCATTCACAACACATGTCACTACTTGGAATTAGCATAGACAATCAAATTTGGTTGGCAAATTGGGGCAAATTTCTTGATAGAGGCTCTCTTGCTTAGGGAATGGGTTGGCAAATGTTGCATAATTCTTGGTGGCTTTTCAAACTTAGAGAGAGTGAAGTTTGGTAAGGTTAAAGCTTAGATGTGTTCCAATTTTGTCTTGGAGATGAAGATCTCTCTAATCCTCCCCTACCCTTCCCCAACCCCACATTGTTTTTTCCCACAAATAATAATGATAATAACAACATTGTGTGGAGAGATCTCATATATATATATATATATATATATATATATATTTATTTCATTTTGAAAACATGGAAAAAACTAAAGGAGTTTTTTAAATAATGAAAATGAAATCTTGATTATCCAATTAAAAGAGGTTATCCATGTGGTGAGATCGTGTAATTAAAAAAATAAAACCAGTTGAAAATAATAAAACAAAAGGATGGAATTAATTTTCTAAAGAATGCATCCAGTTCATCCCATTAAGAGGTTATTCACATGGCAAGATCCTATACATAAATAAATAAATAAATAAATAAATGATTTCAGTTAAAGATATGGGGGAAAAAAATAAAATTGAAGAATTTTTTTAATTAAAAAAACTGCATCCAGATCATCCCATAAAGAGGGTATTTTCCTACGTGGCAGGATCCTGTACATTCATTTACTTTTTACAGTTGAAAATATGAGAAAGAAAGATGAAATGAAAAAGATGGATGAATATTTCGAGAAGCTTCAGCCTGCTCCTGCTGATGACGGCCATTTTGGGCCTCCCAAAAATGGATGAAAAAAGTCGCCCAAGTTTCGTGAAGCTCAAAAGCACTGCGCTTGCTTTCTTGGCACAGTTCGTGGATATGGTTTTGTTGCTGCCCAGGAGTGAGTCCTTGAGCGTTGCTGCAATCGGCGTCACACAATTCGCAAAAAAATTGCAGCAGCAGCAGCGGGAGTCCTGATTCCTTGAGCGTTTCTGCGATCAGCGCCATACAATTTGCAGCAATTTGCATACAGTTACAGCAGCAGCAGCAGAAGTAGCAAGCATGGTTGTAGTGGCGATGGACATGATGTATCAGAGCACGACGAGAGCGGTTCTTTCTTCTTCTTGCTCTTCTTCTTGCTCTTCTTGTTCTTCTTCTTCTGCTGTAGCAAAAGTAAATGTGCAACAACAATTGTGGCAGCAGCAATCGTGGTCTGCTGGAAGCGGTTCGCGCGCTTTCGTCCAAAAGAGTAAGGATGAGCATTTGGCTACCGGTTTCTTAGGATGCGGAGGAACGCAGAGGTTGTTATTGTGTTTCAAGGGCGAGGCTGCTGCCGAGCGAGGGAGAGGAAGAGTATTACTCGGGAGTAGTAATAATAATGGACCTGCGTCTGTTGTGGCTATGGCCTCTAGCAGCTCGAAAGCTGCCGCGGCGAAGGAGGAGTACGAGGCCGAGCTGGAGAAGCCGTTCGGGCTTAGGTTTTACAAAGGATCGGACGGGGGCACGTACATCGACGCCATTGCGCCGGGCGGTAGTGCTGACAAGACGAAGTTGTTTACGCCGGGCGATAGAGTGATTGCGACAAGGTAAGCTTTTCGCGATGTATCTATGTCGACAAAATTTCAAGTCCCACTGAAGAAGATAACTGTATCTTCAGACCTGTTTGCGCTTTGAAACGGGTTTGAGGAGATGACTGTGCACTTCGAGGCTTGACGTAAACTGAGCTGAATTCAATTGGACGAAGAGAGCGAGAAAGAATGCATGGCAAAGTTGAGGATGACCTGCATTGAGGTGTGGATGAAGAAGAACGAAATCGCAGTACAATTTAGCGACAGATGTACATTGGATAAGAATGAGATCCTGTACATCATCCCTTTGTCAGTGATCAACTTGGCTTATGTGGAAACCATGTGCATGACTTGCAGTGCTGTATTTGGAAATGAGATGTGGCCAGCAGCAGAATACGGGCGCACAATGTACACAGTACGGCAGCGAATTGGCACTCTTGCCATTAAAATGGAGAAGAGATATGGTTTGTCCTATCCAAAACTTTGGAATATGTCCTGGGACGTGAGTGATGACTGCCTGGCATATGCAGGAACTACAAACAGTGAATTTGCTTCCTCCTTGACAGTGTTGTGGAACTGGTCATGATGTGTGGTAGGTGTCCGAGAAGATAGGGGAGTTTCAGCAGAGGTATTGTCAGCTGAACGGAATGCAGGATCAATTGGAGAGGGCATTCGAGAGATTCAAGTAAGGGCATTTGCATGTTTTTCTTATTGCACATATTGAATAAATGAAGGTCAGCAACAGAGAACTCTTCAATTGCTAACAACTGAGGAGGAACTACTGGGGGCCAGGTTCAGAATTATCTGCGCAAGATGGAGTTGAAGAAACAGAGGGAAGAGGAACTTGCTGCGGGTCTCGAGCTTTATAAGTAATTTCATTTGTCCCTTTCATGCTATTTTTGTCTGCATCTCAAAGGTCTGTTTCTTTTTCTTTCTATCTTTGTGGTCTGAGGATTAGAATTCCACCTCCTGACCCTGAAATCCCCCTGGTGTTGCACACTTAAAATTTCTGCCCATTCTCAACAGTGAATTAGATACTGTGGTTATCCAAGGATGATGATTTAGGAATGCATCCAAGAGCCCTGGTTGACCACTCCCTTTCTGCCACCTTTGTAGCCTCTCCTGATGTCCAATAAGTCACTGTTCTCGCCTAACTCCAGGAAAGGCTGAAACCTTGACCTGTTTCTGTCTGTAGGGCAGCAAAATATGAGGCAGCATTGGAGAAATTTGAGACAGTCTTGGGATTGAAGCCAGAGGCACGAGAAGAAGCAGTTGCCAGCTATAATGTGGCTTGCTGCTATTCCCAACTCAAACAGGTCAAATTTGTTTCCTTTGCATCATTAAAATATGAAATACAAGACTCCCCAGGGGTGACCACCAGTGTCCAAAAGTGTCTTTGTCTGGGTGTGGTAATGATACTTTTGATTATGGTTTTGAAATTACTTCATCGCAATTTATTTGGTCTTTGTGGCCACCATGTGTAGATGACTTGATATGGTCAACTTTATGTCCTAAAAGCAGCATGAGTATAGTGCATGAGACCTGGATGTTTAAAGCAGTGTGCTGTATTTGGTTGTAGATTGATGGTGCACTGTCAGCTCTTGAACAAGCAATGGAAGCTGGGTTTGATAACTACAAGGTGAACTACTTCTCACTCCTTATCACCAGCCTGCCTGATCCATTTTCTTGTCCATCTGGATCTGAGGCCCTGTTGCCTTCCTCTTCTCCCCTTACTCTGTGATGCTCCCTTAATTGCAGTGAATCCATGGCTCTGAATGGATGAGCACTTGGCACCTGCTGGTTGTTCAACACAAATTTTAGTAATTTGAACCATAGTGTTGGATTATTTACTGCTGAAATTCTCTGCAGGATTCCTAGGCTTAAGCCATCATTCTAAGCCTCTGAATAAGTGTGGATTGTGTCAGTAAGTGTTTGCAACCATTCACACTTCTCAATTAAATACTAAACAGATGCCATGAGATAAAGATGGAGGGTGTGACCGTCATTGTTGAGTATCTATTTCCAAGGAAAAGGAGTGTTCACAGTAAACTTGATTTCACATGCAGACAGTGCGACAAGATCCAGATTTGGCAAATGTGAGAGCATCACCGGGCTTTTTGCCCCTCATCAACAAGTATGATGAACCCTTCATCAATGAAAATGCAGTTAATGCCTTGAAGTCTGTTTTCGGGCTGTTTGGTAAAAAGTAACCTCAACCCAAATTGTGTCTACAATGTGACCTTCACATTTGTTCCTTAGCCCCCATTTATATAAATCTCATCATTGCCAGTAAAGGTTAAGCTGCCACTGATATTCTGATCATTTATAGCTGTGGGGGTTTGACATCTGCGGCCTCATGGGTCTTAACTGTGATCAATTCTTTTCCATCAAGTAAAAGGTGCAAGCAGTGTGATTCCAACAGTTCCTGATGTTTCCAAATGTTTGTGCTTGGGAAATCTGTTACTGAATTACATGTACTTATATGTCTACTTGTGGAGCAAAATTCAAACCATTCTGTTAATGTTAATGACTAGTACATGAGAGTGCTTTGTAGTGTGGACTGGCTCAGCCTGCACCTCTATCATACATTCAAGAAGGTATAGCTTTCTGGACACACATTTGAACATGAAGGTATACTTACTTTGGGTCATTGGTTGTCTATCTGGCTGGTTCTAACGAACAAGGCCATTATGTGTGCCATTGAACTAGATTCTAACCTTCATATCAAAGGACTTTGCTGTGATTGATATTAAACTTTCTATTCACAAGGACCGTTTAAGATTGAGGCCCAATGAAGAAACATGCTTCTGTGATGGTCGGCAAAAGATTTGAACATTGGGATAGGTCAGACCCTGGGCAGACTTGCAAGGTCTACTCACCCGAAATATCACTGCTTTTATTCATATGATTTGGATGTTCGTTGTCAATGTTGATCAGAAGTTTGTGGACCCTGAAGTATTTTTGGCAGTCTTTTTGGTAAGCAATCTTTGATCAAACAGTGTGAGAAAATTTGGTTGAGCAGCCTTGAGAAAATTCCAGAGATCTCTTTTTCCATTGTTAATGCTGGAGGTGAGAGCTCCTGGACTGTGGTGGCCATGAGTGGTTAAATATGCAGTAAGGTCCATGCCTGCAGACCATCTGTGTCTCCCATTCACGGCATTCTTTCTCCCACTGCAGCAAACAAAATTTGGTGGAAGACCACAGGTGAATTGCAGTCAATATCCATTTGGTTGCCATGGGAGAAGACCAGAGAGACCTGTGTTTAGCAGGCAACAAGGTTCATGAAGGCATGGCATGGAGTTTGCAACAAAGAAGCAGACTTACTGGGCGCAAAGGTAGGCCATGAGGACCAATTGAAGGAGTTTCTCCCAAAACAAGGTCGTTTTTTGAGGGGAGAGCACCAATGTTTGTGGAGAGTTGAGGAATCACGACATCATTGAAACTAGCCATGGTATTCCATTTGTCCATCATATCCTGGTATTCCATGACATTGGATTGGTGTGCCTGCATGTGTAGGATATGAGTACTGGAGTCAAAGAAAGATGGGTAGGTCTTTTCTGCAACATAAGTACTGGATTTCATTTTGATACCAGATCATCAGGCTACAAAGGGATGTCATTATACAAAACAAGTTAGGAGTCATCTTCAAAGATTTTCACCTGGTCCTGTTTTCATTAATCATGAGTATTGTGATTTCTCAATACTCATGAGAGCTATATTTTAAAGGTTTTCTCATTGCATTCGTTGCTGGAGGTAGAAACAATGTGATCACACTGCAATTTGCTGGTGTTGTGCAGATCATTCCAGGACAATAAAAGATCACTTTTCTTGTCAATCAAGCAACCTTACTGATCAGTGAGGGCCCTCATGTCTTCTGGCAGACAACATCACTCAAAAGAGTAACTATCTTCAACATGTGAGCAAAGGCAAATTGCAACGATGGTCAAATATGATTTATGAAAGTGTTAATTCAGCGGTAACTGATTAGGTACCTCATATACCTTGGATGGCATGATTTGTGGAAACCTCCTGGGAACAAATGGTTCTGCTTCACTTGATAACACAGAAGGTTTAGCAGTGCCCTGGTGTCCTGGAGCTTGACTGACATGATCAGTTGTACCTGATGCCAGTGAAGTGGTGCTGCCTCTTTTCTCAAATGTCAGTGGCTCAATTATCTTTGCCCGAGATGTGACACCAGTAAGCTCTGAACTTGATTCCATGCTCTTTGAACGTATCAAACACCTGTAATTTGCTTGGTTCATGTGGATATGGTCAATGTGCCAAAAAACTCAAGTACTAAGCACATTAAATTCACACCAACAGCTGAATTAAAGATTTATTAAGCAGCAAGGTAACAAGAACAAAAACTGAAAAACATGCAATTGTGTGGATAACCAACCCCTCTTTTCAAATATATGTAGACATACAAGCTTCATAAGTGCGTTTGGCATTTCTTGGCAAGTTTATGAAGGAATGATGGTGAAGAGCAAATGATGTGCATCAATATGTCTGAGTTGGTGCATAACAATGTAGAATAACAGGACTGAATGAATAATCAAGGTGTGCTTACAGCAAACAGACATTGGAATCTCAAGCAAAACATGATTCATCCTGAAGGCTAATTTGTGCAATTTTGCCACATCAAGGAAGGATGGTACATTGTGAACGAATTTCAAGGGACCAAGAGTTAAGATTCACAAGGAGAGTTTATGATCTATTTGCTACAAAAGAAGATCTGATGACTTATTTTGGGGGTCAAGCTTTTATGATCTTTTGGCCTTCCAAAAACAGATCATAAAAGCTTTTTGGATTAGTAGGATACTTGGAGTGGAGGTGATAACTCCCACAAATGATAATTACATATGTTTAGGTTCATAATAGCTTTAGTTGCATGCTTTAAGTTAATGATGTTATGTTTTGAGAGCGGAACCAGAATGGGAACCATGCTAATTTATTTTTGTCTTTGCCTTCCAAGAAGACAAGGATATTTGTGTTTAGATTCATTATAGAGTATTAGTAGCTTAAGGGATTTTTATAGGCCCCTAGGTAATAATAAATAATAGGTCTATTTTTATATGAGAATTTTTGAAAGATGATATGTTGGCTTGAGTTGAAACTTGAGATTAGTTATAGAGTTATAATATCTTGAAAGATTTTGGTTTCTTTTAGAGGACTTTTTTTGAAGATTAGGTATAGTTTTGCATGGTGAAATATTTGAGTTTCCACAGTTATTCTTTTGCCTTATGATACTTTTTAAAAAATGTAAATGGCAAGGCCACAATGTGACACAGCCCTTGTTTAGAATTGAACCAGAGATTTTTCATAAATCTAAAGAACCATTGAACACTAGTCTGAACCAGCATTTTTCATTTGTTGGTGAATTTTTGCCACTTTGTGACCCAAAAAAAAAATCCACTGTGACTTATACAAAGGAATTTTGTGCAAAAAAAAAAAAAAGTGCCAAAGTCGCCAGATTTTGAGGAAACAGTTTTTTAAATCTCCATATTTAGACAATAAGTTCCAGGAAGTTATCAAAATAGAGCTAAAATCTTAAATTTTAAAAAACTTTCCTCAAATTAAACCTGTAGCCAAATTTGGCTAATTCCTCTTGTGGGTGATGCCAATGTGGCTACATATATCTGGACATCAAAAAAACAAATCATTGATACCTGTAACTAAACTATTTAGCTAAAGGTGCATTCACACCTAATGTTGAGTCGGTGTTAAGTGAAAATCTAGGTGGCATCTTAGGTGGCACCCAATATTAAATGGGTGATTGTCTAATATTAAGTGAATGTTAACGTAACATAAAATCTTAGTGGTAAATAGGTTTAGGTCCTAAATGACTAGCTTGGTGTTAGGGGACTTAATACGAGAGTCCTTAACACCAAGTGTGAATGCACCTTTAAAAAGTACTGAGTACTAACTACTAACCAGGGTTGTAGGTTTGGGTGGTTCTTTGTTTTTGTTTTTTTGAGAACCAGTTTAGATGTTTTTTGTTCAGTTTAATGGAAACTTTGGGTAAGGTTCTGAGCAATTCTTTGACAACCTCTGGATTTCATGTTGCTTTCCACAGACATGATCTTGGGTATGATGGGTTTCATATCTTTTGAGAGGAGGGGCTCCCCATTGTGGTTTGAGTTTACAGGTACTAATTCCAATGATAATTAGAACTAGTTTAGCTGAAACATGTATATGGTTAAATAGTATGGTTCTCAACTTGACAATTATGAAAACATGGTTCCATATTTGAAGCCAAAACTACTTCATTGGTTTCACCAAGGGACTTACATGAATATGAACATGCAAATTCACATGTTTTCTTTTTCAATATTGAACTTTCGTAATTTGGTTCAATTGAACCAAAATAAGAAAATGATTCAATTCAAATTTCAATGAAAACTTTACCTTGTTAATCCAAAAGACAAAACATAGTGTGTTATCTTCAATTCAATTTAAGAATTTGAATTCAATTTGATTACATATGAATTCCATTGAATTTGAATTGAGTTCAATTCAATGGAATTAAGATTTAATTTTAAAGAATTGAATTGAATTCAAATTCAATTGGGTTGCATTCAATTCAAGGTGCATTATGCAAATTCATTCATTATTTTCATTCAAATGGAACTTAATTTTCACAAAATCAACTTAGTTTTTCATCATTTTTTCATCATTTCATCGTTACCAATAGTGCAGAGCCAAGGTAAATTCACAAAATCAACAACAAAAGCATGCATTTTTCTATGGTCTTTATGTAGTTTTCCCTACTCATCACATAAAGTGTTCCATTACTTCACAAAAGACCAAAAAACACTTGCAAGGAAAGTGCCAAACAAGTAAAGTCTTCTAACACTTATTTCTCAAATATCAACTTAATACAAGCACATGTGTAACAACAAATGAATGAAGGGAAAATTGTAGTATCAAACTCTAATTCACAGCCTTGAATCTTGGAGAGCATTCTGTATCCATTGGAGTGAGCTTCATGAAGTAGAACCACATCTATTGCTTTCTCACATCCAGCTTACACAAAAGCGGAATTAATTACATGCAACATAATCACTTCCTCAAAATGGGGGTTTTTGCACAGCACACCAACAACAAACTTACAACCTCCACATAATAATCAATGAAGTTTCACAATAAAGCTTCCCAACCGTGATTCAATCCTGAACATTTAAACACCCACTAGACAATGCAAGTGACACAAATGTACATAAAAGGCACAAAAACACAAGGAATTAGTAGTAATTGCAGTGGAAGCACAGAAACAAGCAATTGATGAAATGATAATAGAAGGGCAAAAAGAAACTCGCAGTAATGGCCAAAAGTGGCACAGAGACATAACCAATTTCAAAATTGGCAATGGAAGCACAAAACCAACAGGAACAGACAATAATAGCAATGGAAGCACAGAACCACAAGCAAATGCAGAATTGGTCGTAGAAGCACAAAAACACATGCAGCAGCGGAAATGGAAGAATGCATCACTACTAACCTCAAATCTGTACACCACACAATCATACTCAACAGAACCATCCCTAATTGAAGACCAAATCAGGTGTCAAAACTCAAGCCTTGCAATGGCCTCCATGACTAAACTTTTGAGTTTCAAGTCTTGACTCAGCACCACTGAGGGGGTCATGCTTTCCAATGTCTTCAACATGTGGGCTTGTGCAAGAAAATAACTGTCTGGAACATTCATTGATAAACAACAAAGGAGCTTTAGTGCTTGTGTTTCTGTTCAAACAAATCTGGGTTCTCTAACAAGCCCACCAAATGCACAACTCCATTCATCTCCAAAACTGTTTTTGAGTGGTCAAGATAGAGGTAATTCTCTTAGTTTACAAACTTATAGAAAGCATTTGAGGCCTCAGTAGCCACTTCAACATGCTTGCCAATGAGTCTCTGATTGGAGCTATGACTGGGGTTGCTCTTGAAAACATTTGTGCTAGGCTTCCCTGGTACCTGCAAAGAACCTCAGATGGTTAGCTGTAATGTTGTCAGGCCTTCTTCATGTGAGCTTTTGTGGCAGCCAGCCCTTTATTTTTATTCCCAACCTATCCTAGAAAGTACTCTGTAGGTACCTGGCCATAGCTAGCAAAATTGATAATCACACACTGCATGCAATATATTAGATCAAATCTCTGCCACCAAAAAGCCAAAATGAAGGATACAGATAAAAGAGATACCTGGAGCTTTGGGTTGCCGTTTCTCAATAACCCATAGGAGCAGAGCATGGGTGCCAGTGATTCTCCTGCTATTTTTTTGAGTTGTAGAACTGGGCCAGCTTCCACAGCACAAAGTCTGCTTCTGCTTCCTCATTGTCCTTACTGTGCTGCTCAATAAAGAGTTCTGCTGTAACAGTTTCCCATTTTCCAGGCTACTTTAGCTGACAGAAATGATTTGGAAACCATTCTCGACAACATTTGGCTTTGGAGTGACTGGTGAAAGGGAATCATTGCCACCAGTCCATGATACATTTTCTTCATCCAATTGCTCTCTGCAACTACCACTGCCACCCTTTTGATCAGTAATTGTCAACTTCACAACTGTGTGGATACTCACTGGTTTTGTGGTCTTGCTTGAATCCTCATTGGTATCATGCCCTAGCAAAAAGGTGAGGGGGGACAGATCCCACCTGCACTTCCAATCTCAAACCGTAATTCCTCATCACATTCACAAAACTGGGATGTAGCCCAACAAACCATAGCCTCAAGAAACAATCATTTCCTGGAATCAATGCAACTCCACAGCTTACAGAACAATGAGTTGAAGTGAGAATCAGAACAACAATGATGGCATGTCCATCAATGTTCAATATGTTGAGTACTGACCTGATAGTAAGGTTGCAAGTGTTTTAAGATCCAACACAATGTTGGTAAACAGGAGAAAGAGGAAACCCAAACCTAAAAGATCCACAAAATGAACAGCGCTTCACACAAACGTTCAGTGACCTTCAACAGAGACAAATGTGGTAGTGACCAGCATCAATGATGGTACCTACATATCATAGATGACTCTTTTTTGCTTCAGTAAGGAACATTAGCAGTCATTTATGTAGATAAGCAGCACCAGGAAATCCAGGTATTTCCACCCACCAGGTTGCCAACTCTCTTGCTTCTGCAGTATATATGAATCTACTTTGCACAATATATCTTTCATAAGAATAGAGAAATCTCCATTCTCATGATGAAGAAGAAACAGCAAGGCTAATACTTCCTCAGGAAGCCACAGAAAGAACCAAACAAGGGGAGACTAAAAACAAACAAAAAATGAAAAACACACACTGGTATGAACAAAAGTGCCAGTCTCACACCTGTTCAGGGACCAACAGCAGTAGTATGTATGATAGTGAATTAACTATCACAACTTCCCCACTGACTTCATCAGCTCCCTAGAGTGGGTAAAGGCCAGCAACAAGCACCATCCTATGAACTGAGTTTCTGCTGCAATTCTGGAATCAACAGGAAGACTCAGCCATACTACTGGCTAGCAACAGACCCCACAACAAAGACCAGACAAAGAAACAAAGAAAGACAGAAAGGGAAAAGAACAGGGAAAGACTAAGAACAAGTGGTCTTACAGGAAGCTCCCCACTTACATGACCCGAAGCAAAATCATTCTGAAAATGCCAAAAGCAGAAATTTCAAACAGGAATTTTTCTTTAAGAACCAACCCTCTACTTCTCTTAAAAAACTTGTTAAGGGTAGCCTTTTGCCTTCAGAAAGACAATAAGACTGACCATCTGGAAGACAAAAAACTTCTTACAACTACAAAGTCTCAAGAATTTGTAAAATTGACTATTGATAACCCTCAGCTTCACAGTTATTGAGATATTGGAATGAACATGAGGCATTCTAATCATTTCAAGACCTGCATACTCTTGTTGAGAGCACTGGTCAAAAATGTCACAGGATAAACCTTGAGGACTCTGTCTCACAGTTAGATCCAAGAAATTACAAGAGAAGCCTTTATATGTACAATTCAACTCACAAGAGGTTTTTGGGTATATGCCGCTACCAAAAGAGTCTTGGTTAAGGTACATGAAGTTCTCAAAATCTGGAAAATCAGGAACAAAAAGATCATCCACAAACCTATGACCCAAGGACAAACTATGAAGCACAACAGGACATGTGCACAAGAGCAGTATCATTGTCCCTTGGCGAATTGAAAACAATCAAAGGAGCAAGGCATCCTCATGAAAAAAGGTGCATATACAAATATCACTCTCTCAGCCTGCTTGTGGTGAACAAATAGGATTTACTATCTGGCTGCTTCTGGTTTGGCAGACCTGTAATCAATTCACTGTGTGATAACATCTCCAACAAAAGCAATATTCCAGCTGTTCTAATTACCCTCAGAGATGAAAGTGTTCAACAGATCCTAAAGATGAATCCACCCATTTCTACAAAAAATCCTCTTCCATCACTTGCAGCTCTTGTACAATGTTGTCAGACAATGGCCTTTCCTTAGGGCTTGTTGACCAACACCTCTGAATCAATTCCCACATACCTGGAGGATAGGTCTTGGATCTCATATCCGGCCAGCAATCTTCCTCTGCTGCAAGCTGTGTGGCATCATAGGCTGCCTGCTCTTTGAAAAGAGGAGCACCCTCAAACATCTCATACAGAATCATGTGAAATGAGAACACATCCACACTCTTATTGTACTTTTCATCCAGAAAAACCATGTGGCTGTAGCTCCCCATCGCCCCTGTCAACTTGCACACAGCATGCACATGATTCACATCAATCAGCTTGTGCAGCCCAAAGTCCCGAACTGAGAGCTTGCAGGCTTCGTCAAGAAAGAGGTTTCATGGATTCAGATCTCCATGGCTGATGGCATTTAGGCCATTGTGCAGGTAACACATCCCTCTTGCTATTTCCAGAGAGTATTTCACAGCAAGAGGGGCAGGCAAGATTTTTTCCTTTGTCAACAGCTCATGCAAGTCTCCCCCTGCAAGATACTCTGTGACTAGCATCAGTGAAGGCTGCAGCCTTACAGCTCCAAGAAACTGCACAAGGTTAGGATGCCTCACCCTAGCCAGAACCTCTGTCTCATGTCAGAAATACTTCAGCACCATCTTATCTGCATGCAACGATGGTCAGATGGATCTCACTTCTACGGGTGGCCCTCTCCATATTGCTCTCCTGATCTCCCCAGATGAGCCTTTACCAATGACACTGTCATTGAGATCAAACTCAGAAGGTGATATCTCCCAATCGATGCTCTGTGATGAACCTGACCCATGAAGAGCACTGACACAAGCATATAACTTTTGTAACAGAAGTTACATAATTGGTAGATGGCCATTAGTAGCTGCCCAATGAACCTGTGTACACTTATTTAGTCCCCCCTGTCAACAATTTCATGTTTACAAAAAACAGTGTGCTATGCTGAATTGACAATATAACCTGTAAGAACAAACTCTTTGATGTGTCTCAGCTCTGTGCAAATGCAGTCAAAGTTGGGTTCCTTGACAGGGTTACCATAAAAAAAATAATGGACAAGATCAGAGAAGTTAAAAGGGCAGTTTGGAGACGGCTCTGGTCTGTTACCCCTTTGCACATGATCTTTGGAGGCCTTCACTGAAGGGTTCCTTACTTCTTTGAATGGAAAAGGAGTAGACTCTAAAGTAAGCACCACAAAGCAAGCAAGTGCAAAACTTTACACTTCTGTTTTCATGGAATGGAACCTCTCAGGCTCTCTCATCATCATGTTCAAGTGCATATCCATTTTTTCTATCACGTGCCAAAGTAAGACACCTTGGCGATCCACAATTGCTCGATCAGTCGAGATAACATCAAACTTCCAGGTCCAGACTCATCAAACTTGACAAGAATGTTCTGTGGATTGAGATTGTGATGCACTAAGTTCTTGCTGTGAGAATAACTCACCCGCCTGCTTTTTGAAGCATGTGGTCCACACATTGCCTAAGGGGAGAGTGGGAAGTCCATCAAACTTTCAGTGCCAGATTCTTGACACTTGACAAGAACCTTATATGTGGAGGAGCATATAGATAAGCCCCTCTCCAAACTGTTAGAGGACTGCCCACTCTCCATTATCTAAGGTGTGGACCTCATGCTTCAAATAGCAGAAGGGATGAGTTACCTTCACAACAAGAACTTAGCGTATTGCGATCTCAAGCCAACAAGACTTATGATATGCAGGTGCTGCCACAGACCTGCAAGAGGTTTGATCTGGCGATCCAAAAGATCCTTGTAATGTCCTTGTTTAGGGACCTTCATTGCATATGTCTCTCCAACAAAATCTATTTCATGGTCAACTCTCACAAGAACCTTCACATAGCAGAACACTCTTCCAGAGACCCTGGCTTATTTACCTACAGAACAAGAGCCATTCACTCCACTTTTTTGCAGCACCACCTTCATGCAAGAGGCACTCAAAGTTCTATTTCTTAGTTGGTGAGAACGAAACTTGGACTATAACTCGTTTAGGAAGGAGATGCGTTAGAAGGCATTGCACAGTTTTTTATAGCCTTTTCATTCTGACAACGGCAGCAACCAGGGTTTCAACCCTAACCCTAAAACCGAAACCCTAATCCGTTCAACCGCCTCCGAAAGCCCTTGGGATTCTCCTCATCCGACGCTGCAGCTGTTGACACAGCCTCGATGCAAAAGCCTGGCTATCTCGTCGCACCTGCTGCTTGAAGATTGGAATCCTATGTAGCACCGATTTTGTAGCATTGTAGTTCAGAAACAAGTTCACCAAAAGGTTCCTTCGAGTCTCCACCTTCCCCGAGAGCATCTCCAGCTGTGCACAGTAAAATTGGATGAGGAAAAGTCAAAACATGCTGGTTTGGCTCAGGAAAATATTTTTGGCTCAGCATAACTGCGTCGTTTCCCGGTGCCTTGTGGTAAAAGTCTCAGCAACAACGCTGCCCACCTGCATATAAAAGAGTGTAATAAAATACAATCTGACTACTGATCAGTGTTTCTGATTGGAGTACCATAATGATTCGTCCAGGTGGTTTGCTATTAGTAGTCCCCCAACTATTTGCTCTCACAGTTTCGGTTTTATCGGTGAGGTTGCAAAAAAGTAAATAACTAAACTTGGATGTGAAAAGTATTTACGCAGAATAGGGTCAGGTACTGAGCACCGCTGGAGATGCTCTGAGAGCCGTTTCCAGCCATTCGTTCGATGTCATTGCGCTCTTTCTTTGATGAATAAGTCTCGTGAACTCCCCTTTAGCTCATCGATAAGTTCACGAATCGCTGGACCCACCCCCATCAAGTTCCCACTAATGTACTATGGCAAACTTTAATAAAACCTAGATAAAAACAATTATGAATTTGGTAGTAGAATTTTCAAAGGAAAGTTAGAAATTTTGGGAATTTTAATTCTTAGGTATTTGCAGAAATTATTCAACCCAAAAAAGCCATAACTTGTTTCCCCTTATGAATTTTTTTTTAATAGAAATTGAGATTTGCAACTGTGTAGGATGTATTTTTAAATTATTGTAAAATAATTTTTTTGGATATAATATATTACAATTGAAAAAAATTAATTATTTTTATTTCGATGTAACATGACAATTTTTTAATGTATTATCAAATTCTTTGTTTTTCTTTTCTCCCCAATTTATTGATTTCACAAAAGTGGAGAATATTTTCTGGGAAAAAGGTCCGAATTTTTTTTTCTGAATATATTTTTCTTCAAAACAGCCAAAATACTATATATTGACCTACAATTTGAATATCTGAAATTCTGACAATCTCAAAACATCAAATTTTGAAAATAAAAATAAAAATAAAATCTATTGTAAAATACAAACTTGTGATATCTACAATTAACAAAACATATTACAAACTATTTTCCCTAAGTGAGCACTTCCAAGTCCCAGGCACAACAATCTTTTTTCTTTCTATATATATATATATAATTTAAATAATGAGGTTCTTCCTTGATGTGCATGTGCTAAGACCCATTCTCACATAGCCTACTCGCCTTCTTCCACCAACATAAATGCACAAAGCAAAGCTCTTTCCTCACTACTTTTGCTTTTTGCCTTGTCCACGTTTGTTGGGCCCAGGGACTATTGCATTGGATCCAACTTTTGGAAGTTTTACCTTATTAGAACTGATTTCACATTAGGTGAACTGGTTTTTTGGTGAAAGTGTTTAGACTGTTTAGATTGGAACGGATTTTTTTTGGTGTTCAGAGTGTGGACATGGTAGGTAGATGTACAACATCTTATCTATTGGCAGGGCCAGTGTGTTTGGTGATGCCTTGTTGAAGAACCACTCCAAGCAACAAGAATAATGATGAAAGAGAAAAGTTGCTTATAGAGAATAAAGACAACATGATGGATGGTATGTGGATAGAAAAACATTTTTTCATTGTGTTTGGGCCCCCCAAACTAACCACAATGGTTAGATATGTATTGCGTATTAACTATCAATGTTGGGGCGATTCTCTTCC
>Ga0209611_10006262_pt1 | contig 19588 bp, 9 predicted proteins | sample S1TSphgellanicum_3_FD_187693 | JGI IMG/M metagenome (GOLD analysis project Ga0209611, IMG submission 187693) | Host-associated microbial communities from peat moss isolated from Minnesota, USA - S1T2_Fc - Sphagnum magellanicum MG (SPAdes) (version 2) | ecosystem: Host-associated > Plants > Peat... | reverse complement strand
GTTTTGTAGTGACATATTTGCTCCTTATATGGGTGAGATTCACCCCAACTGTGGCCAAAATTTGAAGTTGTATTGTGGAACACTTCAGGTGCACAGTGGGTTAGGTGGATTTGCCATTCTTGTGCTCTTGCTAGATGAAGGATCCATGAAATTAGATTTGGATCTTATAAGATCCCCTAGTGATGGTCCCATAAGACCTTAAGTAGTTCTCTTGACGATGAAACCTATGGATTCATTACTTCTATTTTCTCATGTTGGTTCTGATGTGTAACTTATTGGATATTCGACTTGCAGAAGGCATATCAAATTACATTGTACATATCAACATGTCTTTTCACTAGGCTGTCATTTCAGTAATTGCTCCCATCATATGGTTACCCAAGTTGGTTAAATGGGCTAATTCTTGGCAATGGTCCATTAGCTGGGTCCGGCATTCAGGATCAGTTTTGACTCGACTGACAGCATGGTTTGGTATGTTGTCCATCTGAGTCATAATAAACGTTGGTCTGCTGGAAACGGTAGGTCAATGGCAATGGAAATACTCTCAGCAGTCACACTTCAACCTGCAGTAACTTAGCGCATAGATTCCAAGACAGCCAACTTTGAATTCTGAAATTCCATAGTCACAAGCCTCATGATACTGGATGTAGCAACAAATTATACTATAGGCTAGATATTCTCTCCACTCTAGGTCTTATATCGCCCACAAAGAGAGAAACTGCTTCTCTGTAATGTGTGCTCACAACATTGGTGGTGCTACACCTACCCTCAAACACACTTGCAAATGATGTAGAAGGTAATACATATCAGGGTTTGGCAAAAGTGGCATAAGATATTCTAACTTTAACATTGTATGGACCATATAATTTTGTGATTAAGGTTTGACACCTACCTCTTCTGCCAATGTAGGATGACCAATGTTGGGTGCATAAATACTTTTGATGGTCTTCCTCACTTTGGTTTTTGCCCAATTTCCCTCCATACTAGTAGCCTGGTCTTTGTTCTTACCAATTTGCTTTTTCATCTTGCTTTTCTCTTTGTCTATTACGTCTACTACTCCATCAGTATTCCTTATGAGATTAGCAATGGGTTTTGTTTCATCTTCATCTGTCAATGAGCTCATTGTCAACAGTTGCTGGCATCTTGTCCTTCTTTGCAGTAGTTCTTCCCATAGCTGTTTCTTCTTCTACCATATCCTCTTCATTTCCTTCTAGCTGCTGAATTCTTTGATGGGCAACATCCAGAGTATTGATATACCCTTTTATCTGATTGAAATGCCACCTCTTTTTACCTCAGCTTGAGCCTCTTCCTACACTTCTCCCAGTTCTACAGACATATGTTCCACAAACTGATCATACAAAATTGGTGTGGTTTGGTTTTCCATAGCAATACCTTCCCAATTTGTGGTGGTCTTGAAAGTTTAACTTCTTGGAGGAATACTTCCTGAGAGGGACGTTGGGTTTGATTTCCTCAAAACCCACTGGGTTTGGAGGACATCAAACCCTAACCCCCTTGCAAGGTGGTTAGTAGCAGGCTCAGATTGTGCCATGGCCATGGCTGCAGGCATAGTGGCTGCTAAGCAAATCTTAGAGGTGGGTTTGTTTGCAGTGTACCTTAAGAGGTTGTAAACAACCTGTGCCTCATGGAGCTCATTTTTTAGCATCTTTTTTTCTGTTGCCAGATTAGCACAGACATAAAGGGTAGGTGCTGTCAAAGGCAGGTTCATATAATATGGATGCAAGTAACAGCAACAAGATCAGTGTCGTAGGTTTTCTGAATAATCAATTCAAACCACATTTTGGGTACAGGTCCCACCTTTGCAAAAGCGTCCTTGAGTTGTGCCATGTTGTCAAAACCTATTGAAGCAGCTAGAAATTCATCTCTCTCCTGAGAAAACTGCTCCCGCTCTTCTATTTCCTCCGGGAATTTCTGCAATAGCTCATATCTCTCTGCAATCAAGTTATGGATATCAATGGCATCTTCTTTAGCATCATCACTCATTTGTACTTATGTGTGTTGTAAGTATTGCTTTTGTTCCTGTTATCCTGACATCAATTCAACACATGTAGCTGGTCATGTGCTCATGTTATGAAAATACTTGCATATGCATTAGCTTTAAGTTGCAAGGACATAATGGAAAAGATCCAATATTGTTGTAAATAGTTAGGTCTGGTTGAAACTGTGATCAGCATGGATTCAGAGCTCAACATCTAATGATCACCTCCAATGATCTCCCTTGCATTAGCAGTGCAATTACCAGTGGCTTCAACTTGTTGTTTACATTTGTCCAGTTGCCTAAGCCCACTCTGCAGCTGCTCAATACGAATCTACTCGCAGCTTCAGCTTGATTGCTTCTAGCTTGTTACTCACTTCCACAACTTCACTCTCTGTCAGGATAATGGCAGTTTTATCCTTCCCATGCTGGGTTGTCAAATCTCTAGATTCTTTTTCTGCAGCTCAAAATGCAGATCAAATCTTCAGCAGTACGCACTGATAGGGAGTGCAGCAGCTTAATCTTTTCTCCAATTTCATTCCAAAACACCAGCTTCTTCTTGTTTTGCAGCTTGCAATTGCTTAAGCCAATATATAACATTGCTAATACCAATCAGATTACTAGCTACAAACACTTGATTTTTAGCATCTTGCAATTGGTGAGCCCAAATCACAACACAATGTAGTAGTCTTTACTACTTACCAGCAGTGTCAGCTTCCTTTCCAGCATATCCTTTAGTTGTTGGGACTCAATTCCTTAATTTTCTTGGCAAGTTGCTTTATTAGTCAAACAGCATCAGCAAATATGCTGTGATGCTCTTATTCAGCATTCAAAAGCCTCTCTAAACATCCTTCAATGCATCTCTTCCCAAGTCACTGATCCATTGGAGGTACCCATCACGCATGAATCCCATTCTCCTCGACTTTCTTTCTCCATTGTGTTGCAAAACTGCATTGTCTCTTTGTTGATGTAGCTCCAGCATTTTGCCAAATCTGTTGCACCAACCCAACAAAATACAAAGATTTGCAGGAACACCCACATGTAGTTGAAAATTATTCAAAGTTGTACCCTTGATTTAAAATTTTACATTCCTCACAATTTTAATATTTTGGTTAAATTGATTACATGTTAATCATAAATACATGTTTTCCAACATATGATAATTATGTAAATTACACCAAGGCATTGAAAATCTTGAGATTCTTTTGTGCATGTTATTATAGGTTTAATGGTCTATTCAATCTAAAATTATAATTGAAATTCATTCTTGCAAATTGTAAAAGTCTTAAATCTAAAAATTTGGTTTAATACCAAAATTTTTTTGGGGTATATTTTAAATTAATAAATCACATGCTATATCCATATATATTTAATGAATTTGATATTTATTTATTTGTAATTCAAAAATCAAAATTATTTAATATTTAATCAAAATAAGAATTATTATAATATTTTCTTGTATTTATATTTTTAATTTTGATAATTTCAGATTAAATTGACAACAAAAAATTAATCAAAATCTTCCCCAATGATATAGTGATGGATATTATATTTCCTAATATTATCCATCATGCAATTTCAATAAATGGACAATATCAAATTCAGGAAAAAAACAAACTTGATGAAATATTTATTATGAGAACCCTCAACAATTCATTTTTAAAAATTATAGATAAATGAATGGTCAACATTTTGTTTAGCAAATAAAAAATTTCAAAAATAAATATGACCTGAAAAAAATGACACATAGTGAAATCTACACAATCTTATCATTTGAAAAAAAACTTTCAAATAATAAATCTAGAGAAAATTCAAAAAAATTAAACCTAACATTTTATTCAAAAAAATAAATTGAAATTGTAAGTTGTAAGTTGTAAGTTGTAATTATAATCATTTAATCATTGTCACTAATAGTGCGTAGTAATGTTGAGACCCAAGTGCAATATTGGTAGATAACTTATAAAGATTTCAAAATATCATGTTCTACACTCCTTATGGCTTTTGAATATTCAATTAGCAAAGGAATGGTAAGCTTGGAGAGTCATTTGTTATTTATAGTCAAAAAGCTTGTTGGAAGATGGTTGTTGTGATGTTGTCACTTGTGTTAATGAATCATGATCATGAAAGAGAACCTTGAATATTATTGTGTTGAAAACATTTTGAAATTGAAATTGAAATTCAAAAGGGTTATTTCAGAATTGACATTCCTTGCACATAAATTTTGAGTGAATAAATTGAGGTCATTATCACCCTTCTCATTATAAGGTGTTATGCAATATTAGTGGAGAACTTATAAAGGTTTCAAAAACTCATGACATTCCATTTTCTTTTTGGCTTTCAATTATTCAATTGGCAAAGGAGTGGGAAGCTTAGAAAGTTATGGGTTATTTTTAGTTGAACCTTGATCCTTATGGATATAAAGTGCATAAATATATAAGGTACCAAATTTCATTGCCTTCGAATATAAAACTTCATGCTTTTGTAATATATTTGTTACCATATTGTACAAGCTATTATAATTAATTAGTTATGCATGTTAAAACTCTAAGAGTTCATTATAGGGTGTAGTCACAATCCAAAGAGCCAAAAAGAGCATCAAATCACAAAGAATAACAATCAAAATTGAATGAATATTTATGTTTTGCCATTTGAAGTCATGGAAATCATGGCAAGTTGTTGCTTTTTCGTTCATATCAATATCAATGAATTCAAACCAAAAATCCATTTGATAAAATTTTAAATTTAAGTTTTGATTAAAAACCTCTAAAAGTGAACACCTATGGTGTTAGATAAGAGTCAATTTTGTAAAGGACTATCAAAAGGATTCATATAATAAAACACATTTCATGGGAAAAAAATAAAAAGGATAAAGACCTATTAACCACATTAAAAAAAAATTCATACTCTAAAACATGTGGAATTATAAAACTTTAAAAGTTCAAAGAACTTTCCAAAATTGATCAAAATTTTAGAACTTTGAAAGTTCCTTACCACATATAAATGAAGTATAATCTACATGATGTGTTAAGAAAAGTTGTAGCTTATTATAAAAGAAAACATCAAAATGTAAAAAATAAATTTTTGGTTATGATTTGAAATTGTTATCATTTTTATAAACATAACACTAAATTTACAAGGAATCAAGATATTTTTAAAAATTCTATATTTATTCAAAAATGATTTAAAAAAAAACATGTCATGTATTGGGACAACTATAAACATTATTATAAAAAATTGCAAAAAATTGTTCCAAAATTCATTCGTATCAAAAAGTTTTTTTTGGGAAAAAGGACATGCAATCCTTTTCTAAAATAATCATGTTGGTTCATGATATGTCATTTGCATCTTATATATTTGACCTTGTTGTCATTCCAATCTTTGATGGCATCCTAAAAAGAAAAATTTTCCATAGTGCAATGTTCTTATGTAAATATCTTCAACCAAATCCAAATGTGTAATCAACATGTTGTCCAACTTGAATTTCATGAATGACAACATGGAATTTTTTTTTCATTTTCTACATTACCTATTTAATCATAACTATAGATAATTTTGTTAATGTGAAACATTTAACAATTGATGATACAATAGTGTGCTTGATGCCAATTTAGACCATAACCATGTGATAATGTTGCACACCAATGGCAATTCTAGAGCAATAATGTGGTTGTTAAATTGCATAATTATTTTAAAAAGGGATGCCTTGAGATCAAGCTTCCCTACATCAAGAATAGTTGAGATATTCATTCAAGTAATGTTTGGGTCATGGTCGTTTGAACAAGATTTGCTTTTAATTTGGCTAACTAGTGTTCTCAAAATGTTTGCTTAGCAAGAGGATGGAGCCAATATTGAGTCCATATATGATTTTTGTTGTGTTCATGAATTTTAGGCATGGGATTTGTCATTGACTTCAAAAATAAGTGTGCAATAACAATGCAAACTTTAATAGTTTCCAAAGAAGTTGTCTAATACTTTCTAGCAGGTTAGGTGAACATTTTAATAGTTGAAGGCACTTTTCATGTAATTGATACTATTTGCCCATGAAAAAATATCACATATTGGATATTTGTTATCGGATTGATCCACTAAATAATCAATTTCTAGTCATTATTGCAATGACGTAAGTTCAAGAATACTTTGAAATGTTATTTGTCATTTTTTTTTTCTGGGTTTAAATACATGTTATATAGTTCTATACAACACATATTAACAACATTCACAAAATCATGTATACAAATGTGTCACAAGGTTAACAAGATTAATGAACATTAAATGGATTACTTCCAATAGTAACATGATGCAAATCAAACACATGGCCACCTCAATGTCATAAAGATACCCAAATTTGGTATTCATTTTTAAGAGGTGTCAAAGTTCTATACTTTACAAAGATTCTTTTAGTAAGGACAACATGGAGATTGACATGATGATTAGTCTTTACATTACAAAGGAGTTTTAGACCTTGAGTTTCAAGCAACTTGGTATGATTACCATCATTAGTACAAAAGTGAGATGTAATTCACTAGTTTAAATCATTATGGGACCTTAAAAATAAAATAAGTGCATTGCACTTTAGTGATTTCACCTTGATTAAAGTTATTTCACTATAATATCATTATGTAAACATTATGTTTCACTACTAATTGACATAATTCACTATTATAATTTACTGTGATAAATATGTTTTTTTAATGTTGTTATAATACATACCCTATGTTATTTTAAATATATTCTATATTATTTTAAGCTATCTTAATTATTTTAACTTATACCTTAAGTTATTATATGTTATTATAAATTATTATACCTTAAACTATTATATGTTATTATACTTAAAAATTCATAATTAACTTATTATAGGTTTTTTATTAAATTATTCAACTAACTTTAAGCTATACCTTAGGTTATTTTATTTTAAGTTAATATATGTTATTTCAAACTATACTTTAAGTTGTTTAAAGTCATTCTACTTTATGTTATTGTAAGTTATTTTGTCCTAAGTATATATAAAAAATTTAAATAATTTAAAATAAAATATAATGACCTAAAGTAAAATAACCTAAAATAGTCAATGAAAAATTACTACCAATAGCTTATGATAATATTGCCTAAAATATCCAACAATAGTTTATAATAAAATAACCACCAATAGTCAAAATATAACCTAGAATAACCAAAAATAGCCACCAATAACCATTAATACCCATTAATAGCCATTAATAGAATATTTACCAATAGCCATTATTAGAATAACTATTAATAGCCACCAATACAATAACCACCAATAGAAAAATAACCAATAGCCATTAATAAAATAACCACCAATAGAATAACCACAAATAATTTATGGTAATATAACTTAGAATAGTCAATAATAACATAAGGTGAAATAACTTTTAACAACCAAAGTAACTAACAATAGCTTCACATAGCTAAAAATAGCCTAAGATGAAATAATTTAGAATAACCAAAAATTATTTATAATAATCACAAATAACTTAAAGTGAAATAACCTACAATAACAAAAAAAAAAACATAGAATGACCAAAAATAATTTACGATAGTCGAAAATAGCTTAAGGTGAAATAACTTAAAATAACCAAAAACAACATAAAATATCCAAAAATGATTTAGAATAACCGAAAGTAACCTAGGGTGAAATAGTTAAAAATAACAAAAAAACTGAGAATAACCATAAATAGTCGTAAATAATGTAAGGTGAAATAACTTAGAATAATGAAAAATAACCCTAGAATAGCTAAAAATAGCCTAACATAAGTAGTATTATTATGTTAGCAAAATTTTTATCCATTTATTAAACATTTTTTAAAAAACAAAATGACCACTGAAATGTTATTGAATAGTGATATTCAAAAATAAAATTATTCAAATTTTTACATTTTCAAAAGGAAATCAATTTAATTATGTACGTTATTGATTTAAAAAAAAATTAAACTTTAATCATTTCATTTGGACAAAATTGCAATACGATATGAATTTTCAAAGTTTATATTTTTTATAATGTTTAAAATGAAGTATTTAATAAATAGAATGCAATGTAACACATTATCATAACAAGTGTGGTGGCTTGATGGTAAGGGTTTAGGGTTAAAGGATCCATCCTAGAGTTAAAGGTTCAAATTTCACAAATGGTGTGTTTGTGGTCAACAATGGTAAGTTGATTGAATATTTTCCTATGTAGTTCCCTATAGTAGGTGTCTACTTAAGTTATGTATCTAAGCTAGGTTTTTAACTTAACATTGGTAGTAACACATGTTAATAATTCATAGGTTGAAAATATCAAAATATAAATATTATTAAATATTACATTAAGTATTAAATAATTTAAATTAAATTGATTTCCATGTTGTTTAGTTAATTAATTAATAAATGAAATGGTTTAGTAAATTTGTATTTCACTTGAAAGTAACCTTGTTTCATTAAGTATTAGAGGACCAATTCACTGTCCGTATCAACTAGTCCTTGTTCACGGGGGGGGGGTGAGGGGGGTTGACTAGTTTCACCATGGTAAAAATTTCCAAATTCATTCAAAATCTAATGAAACCATGAGTGAACTAGGATGCATTTTGGGGTGGTGCATGATCAAAATGTTTTTTCAATGATGATGAGTAATAGGTATAAGTAGTTTATGGAACAAACCCTTAAGCTTAGCAACCACATGCTTTAAAACAAAATCTACATAGCCCTAGATCAGTGGCATATGCCACGAGATGTGCACTTTAATGAAAAAAGGTGTTGACTGAAATTTAAGTTGTGTAACAACACTAGTTTATAACCTTGTGAACAATGCAACCCCATCTACTCCAAAACAAGTAAGTTTAAATTGGTAAAAAAATTATTTGTCAAGCACTCATTGTGTATTAGATATTCAAGTATTATTGGGTGTGGTTATTAACATTGCCAACCAACCTTGAGCAAGATTTAACAATGTATTGGTATCTTCCTAAATCCATTGACAATGTAAGTGTGATCACACTATACCAAGATTTATTGTTAATTATAATAATTTCATTGCAATTGATAGTGAGGTACCTTTTGCACAATAGTTATAATAAAGTCCATCACATTATGATGCATGGATCCATCCATCTACTAACCAATGGAATCATTCCAATGCTTGTGATGTGTGTTTTCACCTTTAAGAAATTAAACAACTACCTTAAGTTTTCAAAATCAATTAAACATCAAACATGTTTTAAAAACTAATAATTTGTAGTTCAGACTGAATGACCTTGCACTTCCTCTCAATAACTACACCTTCAACAAAGACCAATTTAACAACTTCATAACCCATGTTATAAACAAAGTCCTCATCCTCATGATTTAGGTTGTCCATGAACATTTAATATTGCCCCATAGTTCATCCAAGGCATTATACCTTGCACATTTCCAGCTCTTTAAATATTCCTACATACTACTGAGAATTGAAGTACAATAACAATTTCTTTACCTTCAATTTGCCTACAAGCATTGTAGTATACCATGTTGAACTTGCCATATTCACACCCTACCATTGCCTTGTCCTAGGGCAATTTTGCTACCAATATTTTTTGAATGAATGATTCAATTCCCATTGTCTATTCCTATATTTTCCCTATTTGAACACTTGGAAACTAAAGACCTAGTCCATCGTGATCAAAAGAAGAAACAATGGCATGAGATGATAAAGTGGCGTTGACATTAAGATCCCCCAACATTGAAGAAGTTGTAGTTCAAACCAATTTTGGGGGTTTGTTGCAAAGATTGGTGCACATTAAATTCATGTCATGAATGACCTACCTTTAAACATAAATTATATAAGCCCAAGTGTAAAAGCTATTTCAAATGATAAAGATAACAAACTTTTAGCCAACTCACTATTGTAGAAAAACTTTTTTACATGATTTCTTATTGAAAATGCAATCATAATAAAAAACTTGGACAATTTTGGTTTTAGTCAAATTAAACTAGTCCTTTATGCCAATAACTTGATTAAGTCTATGTTGATTAGTATCACTAAGATGATGGAGCCCACAATTATTGTTCATGATTGAAATGATAACTATATAATGTGGAAAAACTAATTTATCTTTTTTTTTGAAATAATATTATTCAATCAATAATTAATCCATCAATATTAATTACTACACTTAACAATATACAATTTGAGCACATGGCCGACCTAGCTACCTACATATCTATCTAATAATTAAAATACTCAAATCCACATAGACATTCCATTCACCATGCAATGTACAACATTTTTTCCATTTTGATTAAAGATGATCAATTGCTATTAGTTATAACAAACATACTTAGTTTTCATGTTAGTGAAAGTGGACACAATTAATCATTCCAAAGTAGTAAGATTATGTGTGCAATCATTTTAGTCATGATGTTGGGTCCAAATTCTTCAAGGTGTACCAAAATTCTATCACAATGTCACCTTCATTTATACTCCTTTACTTAGTCATATTTTACCATACCTGAGACACAAAGTGGATGATATTGATGAAATTTAGAATTGTGATGGTTTAAGATTTTGTATTATAGAATAATTGACACTTTTTGATTCATTAATATTGATGGGGATCAACACACAGTAAAAAAATGATTTTGTTAAGGAATATGCCTTTTTCATCTTGAATGGTATACCTTAAAGGATTTTCACCCTACTATCAACATAATAATCATGTATTGTTTATGTTGTGAAGAAAATAGTGATTTCATGTATTGCCATACATAATGTGAAACCAATAATTAAGTTCATGAGAAAATAAAGAGTGATGAAAATGGATAGGAGGTGTTGTGAGGCAACAATGCCACCTCAATCAAAACATTATTATAACATCTACAAAGTGTAACATAGCGGAGAAATACAACAATGTAGCTAGAGGTCAAGTGGTTGTTGGTTTATTTTGAGATGATTGAGAATGAATGGATGCCACTTGCAACAACACATAATCAACCTTTCTATCAATGTCTCATTTTTCCAAATCAAGTGCACGGCTAACCCTACATTGTGTGGTTGGGAATATCGTGAAATGGAAGGTTTGAATCTTTCCAATTTACAAGGATGTGTCACATGAGTTATTTTAAAGTTGACACTTGGTTAAATTTTCCCCCAAAAAAATAGATTACTCCCAAAAATACAAGAAAATGTCCAAATATGGTTTACCTTTTTAATGAAGGTAGAATGTCATCTCAAACTTCAAAATGCACAATTATTTGTTGTCCAACATTATTTGCTATTTATTTTTACCTCTAATACTTATGGGTATTAGTTAATACTAGCTAGTTAGTAATTAATTTATTGGCTAGTTAATTTATATTTATATTTGAACTGGCTATTAGCTATTGGTCATATTAATGTTAATGCTAGGTGACTAGTATAATTACTAATAATTAACATCTAAAGATTATAAATATTCTTGTCTTGTATTTCTTTATTCATGGAAAAGAATAGAATGCATTCACAAATTATTCACATTCTTTCAAGACTTTGCTTATGGTAATTTTCTGGTACCATTTGGTGACCAGCCATGGGTTTGATTTTAAAAAAATAACTCTAACAAGTTTTTCATTTTAGGAGCATTCTACACATTTTTAGGTTTTTTAATTTGAAGTCTTTTCAAAAATTCTTATCAACAAACTAGATCACTATGCATTGGGTACAAGTTGCATTATTATGCATCTATATATATATTCTTAAAAGAAATCCATGTTTTATTATGAATTAGGTACAAACTCCAACATTGTACAAATATGTTTATGAGAGAAATTTCATTTTCAAACAAGTGATTTAATTGTTTGAAAACTATCATGAAGTTAGGCACAAAATTTTTGATGGGATTGAATCATGACAACTTGTTACACCATTGCAATCAATAACATGGCAAAGCAACAAAATAACACAACAAGAAATCTTGTCCGTTCACACACAACAAGTTATTTTTGTTACAAATACAACACATTTTGCACCCATTGAATGAGAATGTTTTTTGGAACCTTCATTGTGGTGAAACTTTAAATGTCACAATTTTAGCTTGTGTCAAAACATGAGTTTCACATGTGACATGATTTATTTTTGCTATGAAAAAATCTTCAACGTCACAATTTTAATTTGTGTCATGACACAAGTTTCACACAAATGACATGAAATGTTTGTACCCATTGAAGTGAGGGTTTTTTTGGGGACCTTCATTATGATGAAAGCTTAAATGTCACCAATTTAACTGGTGTCATGACATGAATTTCACAGGTGACATGAATTTTTTTTCCTTTGTTTTGACAAGACCTTAAACATCACAATTCTAGTTTGTGTTATGACACAAGTTTCACTTGTGACATGAGTTTTTTGCATCCATTGAATTGATGATTTTTTGGGGGGACCTTCATTGTGATGAAACCTTAAATGTCATCATTTTAACTTGTTTCATGACATGACTTTCACACATGACATGATTTTTTTCCCCCTTCTTTGTGATAAGACTTTGAACATAATAGTTTTAGTTTGTGTCACAACACAAGTTTCACCTCTAACATGAGTTTTTCGCACCCATTGACGTGATGATTTTTTTTGGGGCACCTTCATTGTGATGAAAGCTTAAATGTCATCATTTTAACTTGTGTCATGACATGACTTCACACTTGACATGCAATTTTTATTCCTTTTTCATGACAAGACTTTAAACATTAGAGTTTTAGTTTGTGTAACGACACAAGTTTCACATGTGATATGAAACGTTTTTCACCCATTGAAAAGAGGATTTTTTGGGGGATTTCATTGTGATGAAACCTTAAATGTCATAATTTTAACTTGTGCCATGTGACATGAATTTCATGTACATGTGACATGAGATTTTTTTCTTCTTCATGATATGACCTTAAACATCATAATCTTTGTTTTATGTCACAACATGAGTTTTACATTTGACACAAGATTTATTTAATTATGAATATGATCAATATTTTAATTTGAAATGAAATTGAATAATGCTCTATTAATTTTGGTCTCAAAAACCAAAGGTTCAAAACACACATTATTCATAAAACTAAAACACAAGTTTCTAGAGCCAATACATAAAATGAGAAACATATTTTTCAATCCCATATTAATATCATTCATAATGTATTAGCCAAGGTTAACCCAAGTTTAACATTGGTTAATTTAGGTTTAAATTAGGTGTGGTGTTTGTTAGTTTAAGTTGAATTTAGGATTAGTAAAGGTTATCTTAGGTTTAGCTTTGGTTAACTTATATTTATCCTAGGTTTGGCCTCGGTTACCCTAGGTTTGGCTTCAATTTAACCTAATTTAGTTTTGATTAATATAGGTTTAGCTTATGTTTAGTTTTAGTTAAACTAAAATTAACTTAAGTTTAGCCAATGTTTGCTTAGGTTTGATTTAGGTTTAGCCAAAGATAATTTAGGTCTATTTTAGGTTTAATTGATGTTAGCTTAAGTTCATCACAATTTAGCTTAGGTTTAGCCAAGATTAACTTAAATTTAACCAAGGTTAACCTAAATTAACCTTGGCTTAACCAATGTTAATCTAAATTTTGATTAACATGTGTTTAGTTTTGGTTAAATTAGGTTTCAAAGCAAAAATATGGTAAAGTAAAGTAGAGAATTACCTTGCAACATAAATGGAAAATGGCCATGAAATAGGCCTTGGTATATTGAATTAAAAAAAATATTGAATTTATTAATTATATGAAGTTCTTGACTTTGCTACAATTATATTTTAAAATCACATGTTTAAAATAGGTTTGTACATATCCATTAAAATTCCAGTAGATGTCACAACTTACGAAGTAGATATAAATATTGAATCTATTTTATTTTTAAGTTAATGGCATGCTAAATATACTAGCGAACTTTTAAGTTTTTCATAATGGAATCAAAATATATTTAACGCCTAATGTAAAAGTAGGAGTGAACACAATATTAAATTGTTAGTTTCATTCCTACTTGTTACCTACTTTTACTGTAGTAAAGTTTTTCAAATTTTGTATTCAACTAATCAAAATTCAATGAAAACATGGAGGCTTCCATAATGAGACTTTTAAAAAGTTTTGAATCTACTTTCTTGTGTTTAAGTTGAAAAACTACCATATTTGAAATTTGGATTTGGGTGGACATATTTTTTGGTTCACTTTACCATGTTTGGACCCTTAATTCATTTAAACCAAGGTTTAACCTAGTGGTGTAATCTATATCTTTCTTAATTTAATTCAATTCTAACACCTAATTTATTTTAATTTTAATTAAGGTTAAGTTTAATTAAGCCTAAATTTAACCAAGGTTTAGCTAAGGTTAGTTTATGTTTAGCCAATATTAACCTAGGTTTAATAACAAAAGTTAGATTAGGTTTAGCTTAAGTTTAGCTTAATTTAGGCAAGTTTAACTTAATGTAATTAAGGTTTAGCCAAATTTAACATTTGACAAACGTTAGCTTCATTTAATCAAGGTTAAATTTTAACAAAGGTTGACCTTGATTTAACCTAGGTTTAGCTAGGATTAGCCTAGGTTTAACAAATGTTAACCTAGGTTTAACTTAATTTAGTCTTGGTTGGCCTAGGTTTAGCTTTTATTAAATTAGGTTTAACCTAGTTTAATTTCGGTTGGCCTATGTTCAACCTTCTAGTTAACCTATGTTTAGCCATGGTTTAGTGTATTTAAGTTAGGTTTAAAATTGGTTTACATAGGTTTAGTTTAAGTTTAACAATATTTGGCTTAGTTAACCTAGGTTTAGCTTTGGTTCATTTAGGTTTAGCCTAAGATTAATCTTAATTAACTTAGGACATTTAACCTTGGTCAATGTATATTTAATTTGTGTTTAGCCTTGGTGAACCTAAGTTTAACCTTTTAGTTTAACCTATGTTAGGTTAAGCTAACTTACAATAGCTTAAGTCAACCTAAGTTAACTTAGGCTATCTTCATTTAGCCTAAGTATTCTAGGTTATCCTATGTGAGTTTAGATTACCTTAGGTAGCTTAAATTAACCTATGTTAACCTTAGTTATATTAGTTTAACTTAGGTAGGCCTGGGATAGATTAGGTCATCCTAAGTCTACTTAAGGTGGGTTAGGTTAAGCCCAGCTTAATTAGGGTACATGATTTTTTTGACTTAAGTTTTATTAAACTCTTGTTTATAATTTTGTGGTGGGTAGTTTTATTGTGAAAATGAAATTATCGTGCAATGGTTAAAAATTTGGAACTTCAAAATGTTGGTGAAGGGTTTGAGTCCTCACACTTGCAATAATGCAAATGGCTTAGTTACGTAGGTTCCTTGAATAAGTGGGCCCACCTTGTTTTGTTTTGAGCCTAGGCCACCTAGGTTAGGCCTCTCAGGTTAGGTTGCCTAGGTTAAGCCTTTAGGCTAGGCTACCTAGGCTAAACTTCCTAAGTTAGGTTGCCTAACCTTATTTGATTAGGTCTTGAATGCCATGTGGCATCACACAATTGCACAAAAAAAAATTTAAATTTTTGTTTTAAGTTGCCACATGGCAATTCATAAATGGGCAATAATTTTATTTTGGCCTAGATTATTACTTATCACATGGAAATTTCATGTGTTAATGAGAAAAATTCATTAATTTTAAATGGAAAACCACACTAGCATTTTGGTAACACTTTCCACTAATTCATGTCTTCTATTTTGGGACTTTAATTTTTTTTCATTTTAAATATAATAATTAAATTATTTATTGAAACATGTGACTATTTGAAATGACCAAACATGTTTCCACTAAAAATGTCCTAATCAATTAGTCTTTTTCACTAAAATTAGTTAGGTCCAAAAATAGTGGAAAAATGTTCATTTTCATTATTATCTTACTAAATTTTGATTGTGAAAAAGGACATGATTACTTGTTGGACGTAAAAAATAATGGGATGTTGTTTCATGTAAGCAAATTAAATGTTTTTAATCAATTGCCTAAGTGGACATGTGTAACACTTGAATGTAATTGTAATTTTGCATTAATATTTTCATTTCTTTTTCCCCAATTCATTAGTATTGATGTCATTTTTTTTCTTTTGATCAACAAGTTTCATAACATTGCCATCCTTTACAATTGGAAAACATTTTTCAACAAGATGCATCAACATGTAATTAGTTGCTTCCATCCATATTTGGTGAATCAAATCCTACACCATCATTAAATTTTGCATTGCCCACATGTACCCTATAAGTATTTGATAACATTTAACTATTTCACAAATCTATGGCAATTGATTCCAATGATTTGACTACATTTTAGTCACTTGTTTTGGTTGAAGAATAACCAAAATTCATTTCCAACCTTGCAAATTCACTATTTGTTCAATTGGTATTAAACGTATTATTTTGAAGCTTTTGTAAAAACTATTCTTAATGTTGGGCATGTTTTTTTGTCAATTTGAAGTAAATTAAAATGTCATCAATATAAATCATGATGAATTTGTTTAACTTATTATGAAAATTCAAGTTCATGAAATTGGGAAAACTCATAAAAGCCATACTTAGTCTTCATGGTCATCTTTTCCACATTCACATCTACAACGTGAATTTGGTCATAACAAAACTTCAAGTACATTCAATTAACGTAATAAGCCCCATTCAAAAAAATAAACAAATCATTAATTCAAGTAGGTGTATTTGTTTTTTATAGTTATTTTGTTTAAGGTGTGGTAATAAATGCACATTTGCAATTTACCATCCTTTTTGTCCACAAACAAAATTGGGGTCCATAAGGTGACTTACTTGATTTTGTGTAACTTCTTTCCATTAAATCATTTATTTGACTCTTAAATTCCTAATTAAATTCTTTTTTATATAGTTTATAATGAACTTTAAAAGGTGATGTTTGCATGGCACCATTTCAAATTTTGTGATCAACATTACGACAAGGAGGCAATTGATTTAGAAATTTGTTTGTTAGAACATCCAAAAATTTATTAATCATGGTCAAAATATTAATAGGCCATTAATTAATCCCTTTGACTTTGACTTTAACATCAAATTCATCCACATGCATAAAAATAAAAAATGAAGTATTTTGCAATTCTCACAAAAAGACTAATTGAATACTTACTATTCTATATTAGCTTACAACTCAAGACCTAAGTTAATTTATTTGGCCACTAGGTTTAGCCAAAGTTTAGCCACTAAGTTTAGTCACTATGTTTAACCACTAGATTTAGCCATTAGGTTTAACCTAAGTTTAGTCATTAAGTTTAACATAAGTTTAGTGTAAGTTTAGCCATTATGTTTAGCCAATGTTTAGTCATTATGTTTAACCACTAAATTTAGATATTATATTTAACCAAGGTTTAGTCATTATGTTTAGCCATTATATTTAACCATTAGGTTTATCAACTAGGTTTAACCATTATGTTTAACCACTACATTTGACCATTATGTTTATCAACTATGTTTAGGCATTAGGTTTAGCCAAAGTTTGGGCATGAAGTTGAACCATTAAGTTTATTAACTAGATTTAGCCTTTATGTTTAGTGATACATGTGAAATAAATGTGAAATAAAAAACTTGACAAAAATTAAACACTTTTGATGGTGTAGTCTACTAGTATGGACTTAGTTTATCATTGTGAAGGTTTGATTATGTTAGGTTAGGTATAAATTTTACCTAGTCAAATGGTCCACTATCTACTAGTCAAATAGTTGGTCACTCTATCGTTCAAAATGATAGGTTTCAAATTGACTATCGAATCACATTAGTAGGTCCAAATTGACTTATCCAAATTGAAAAGGTGGGTTTTTTTATGCTTGTCATTTTGAGTATTTTTTGACTAGAAAACCTAATACAAAAAGCCATGAATTGTAATAATGATGGCTTCAAAGTTGTTCAACTTGCACATCATGAAATTATCTTCAATTTTGATTCCACCACAATTTAACTTTGTGCCCAACACAACTTCAAGTGCCAACTTCACATCACCTTGTGTTAGTTACACCTTGATGGGTTTCACCACCTTTGTGCCAATCCATCCTAATCATTCAATTGCACTTGGGTTTATGAATGAATGTGTGGCTCTTGAATCTAACAAATAAGAAATCACATTAGTTCCCACTTTACATTCAAATGAGATCAAGTTTGGCCCCAATTTGGCCATTGTGACAAGACCGCCTTCTTACAAATCCTATTTTATTTTGATGTTTTTGGCACAATACTTGATCATGTGCCCCAACTTGTCATAATTGAAGCACTTGATCTTACTCAAGTCCCCTTTGGATTTGTTTTCATCCTAAGATTTTCTTCCTTTGTGGTGAAACTTCTCCCATTTTTTTTTGGTCCCCTTTGAACCCACATTGGGTTTGGGAACTTTTGCTTTTAGGGTGGTCACTTTGGTCATTGTTGCTCTTACAAAAAGTGAACTTGTCCTCCATACACTCTATCATTTTCATTATATTTTGGCAAGTGTTTAGGACTTTATTCCTTTGAAGGATCAACTTGTGAGTCCAAAGTTGTAGGTCATGAAAGAAGGCCACTTTGTAGGCTTATTTTTCCTTCATTAAAACAAGATTTAATAATGCATTAAAGGTTTGAATGTACTGCACCAATGTGTTGGGTCCTTCCTTTTGGTGTAAACTTAACAATTCTTGCTTGTCCTTCAAGATTTGATTTTGTAGGGTGAACCTTTTGTTTTATTTATTTTGAAATCATTCAAAGACAATGTTTATGTTAAATCTAGTTCGACATCCTTTTGTGTCATCCACCATTCCATCGCATGGTCTTGGAGCAAGGATTGTGCCATATCATCAACAATGACTTGTGTTTCAAAGTATGCCTCCACTTGGAGAGCCTATTGATGCACGCTTTTGGCCCTTGTGTTTTTTCTTGTGAAATTTTTTGGGGCTTGAATCTTTAAGACTTTTGCATAATCATCCCTTTTGGATCCTTTTGTGAACTGTGGCTTTTTCACCTTTGTTAAAGCTTCAAACAAACTTTGGTTCACTTGATTTTGTTACGGTAACATGGTTTGCAATTTTTTACATGTCCTTCTAGATTGTCGGAGTTGCCATGACTTGGGAATTGGCCATTTCCTTGGCATTTTAACCTCTTCAACATCCAACACTTCCACTAATCATTTATCAAATGACCTTTCCTTTTGTTGATAAACAGATTGAACCCATTCCAAAAGTTTTTGCTTCTTTCCTTGTGGGTTTTCTTAGGCAAGGACCCATCCTTGTCCCCCACCTCATCACTTGGCACATTTGGTTCAATTTTTTATTCAAATACAAGCTTGAGATAAAGTTTGAGGATGAGGGCACATGCTAATTAACCTTGCCTCTCTCCTTAGCTTTGCATGAAGGCTTCTTCACATTCAAGCTTGCTTTGAAAGACAAATCTTGTGTTCTTTTTCATTCATCATCAAAAGGATGATTTTTAAAATGGTTGGACTTGTTCCATCTTTGGTGGCTTGCTTTGTTGTTTGCTTTTATTTCCACCTTTATTTTGTGTTTTTGGACTTCTAATTTTTTTTTTGAATTCACCTCATTGGTGGTTTCCATTGCCTTGGTTGTAAGATACAAAGTCATGCTTTAATACTAGATGATCCCATGTTAGTTTTTTTTGTGCCTTTTCATTTTT
>Ga0209611_10006258_pt1 | contig 19596 bp, 17 predicted proteins | sample S1TSphgellanicum_3_FD_187693 | JGI IMG/M metagenome (GOLD analysis project Ga0209611, IMG submission 187693) | Host-associated microbial communities from peat moss isolated from Minnesota, USA - S1T2_Fc - Sphagnum magellanicum MG (SPAdes) (version 2) | ecosystem: Host-associated > Plants > Peat... | reverse complement strand
AAGATGTCAAGGTTAGAAAAACATGGTTAACCATTGATTCTACAAGGATTTGAGGCCCAAACACCTTTAACAAGTTGATGACAAAATGGAAAGATAACTTTGAGATTCTAATGCATAATTGAGTTCCTCTACTAAAGGTTTTCAATAAGAGACAATGGTCAATGACCTTTAGCAACATAAAGTGCAAGATCATCCAAGAATGCTAGTTGAATAAGGTCATTCTTCAAGTACGAGATCTTATTCCCAAAATATCTTATTATTTGGGAAGGAGGTGTACCTTTCCTTTTCATGTGTTTTTGCAATTCTTGAACAACTTCAAGAATCTATTCTTGTTGCTCTAGGTATGTTGCCCATCTCTTGCATTCATCAACATGGTCCCACTAGTTGCACATGCTTACTCAAGGCAAGACCCATTTTCCTTGTTGGAAAACATAAATCCTTTGGTGCTATTGACCCCATCAAGTGCATTCAAATCAATTTGTCCTAACAAACATAAAATGCAAGGTAAGTGTTGGGGGTTGCATTTTGCAACACCACCACCATTGTGCACAACAAAATATGATCAAAACCCATAAATGTAATAATTATGGGGATGCCACATAACACAATGAACTATTAATGTTGGTGAAAATAATAACCATGTTCCGTCCTACTTATGGATAGATGCTTGTTCTGAACTTCCTTCAATTAAAACTTACAAATTATATATCATCATGTCCAATGGACATGTTGTCTTTAAAAAAAAAACAAGGCCAATTTGCAAATGTTGAAGCCATACAACTACAGAACAAAAGACAATTTTACAATTTGTAGTCAGCAAGTTATGAACATACATATTAAATTATGATGCCCACATCTTTTTTTTTTAAAACAAAATCTTTATGTGACCAATTGGATCCACCTGCCCCCAAGAAAAAACAAACCACCTTGACATTCAAGCACTCACAATTTGTAGCCAGCCAATTACCATCCCATCTCACAAATTTGAAGAAATAAGAAAAATAAAAATAAAAACACTGTTTTTATTTCCTATTGAATTTTAGCGGCACAAGTAGAGATAAGGGACCGCCGAGGTGACGGGCAGCAGGCTTGCGGGCAGGAGGGGTACGTAGGTCGAAGCGCCTTCGTTTCTCGCCATCTCCTTCGCTTCGTCGCTCTGCGCCGTTTCCAAGGTAGTGCGCCCTCGTGCTCTGGCCGCACACAGAGGCGTACCTACGCCTTCGTGTGCGCGGGAGGGAGGTCCTGCTTCTCTTTTCGGTTTTGTAGAACAAAGTTGATTTGTTTGATTTTGTTTCTGGTGGGCGCATTGCAGAGTTTTGTTGTGTAATTCACACGGCAGGTATGGCGTCATTGAGGTGCGGAGCCGTTTCTGGAGCCCCCGCTGTGGAAAGCTCTCAGATGCAGTTGCAGACCTCGAGTTGGCTCTTGCCTCAACAGAAGAACAGCAGCCTGGTGGACTTCCGGGGCGGAGGCAAGTCCGTGGTGATGACAGGCTGCGAGCTATTGCGTTCTGCGAGTGTAGAAAGCTTGGAGAGCTCGGTTCTTCATTCCCAGGTGCAAGGAAGAGGGCGGCAGAAGAACCGTGCGAGAGCTGTGTTGTCGAACACAAGCAGTCCGTTCATCGGGAAAGCTTCACAGAAAGGAAAGCCGGTGTCTTCTTCTACGCCGCCACAAGTGGTGGCCTCTCCTGATTCTGTGGTAGTAGCGACGCCGCCGCCGCCTTCGACGCTACAAGCCGACGATGTAGTGCCGAAACCTCTTCCTCAAGAGCTACTTCACGTCATGCCCGCTTCACTGCAGTACGAAGCCGGATATCTAGGAGGCATTTCCGAGAAGACGAGAAATGCAGACAATGCGGCTGCGGGACCGAGTCCGACATCCTACTTGACGCGGATTCTGGCGTCCAAAGTTTACGATGTTGCGATAGAGTCTCTCCTTGAGCTTGCTCCCAAGCTTAGTGAAAAAATTGGAGCTCAAATCCATCTTAAGCGTGAAGACATGCAACCGGCGAGTACACGCTTCCTTGACCATCTTTCCTGAGAATTTCCATCTTTCTTGAACTCACTTATTTCCTTTCCAACATCATATTGTTCATCTAGGGAGTAAGGGTCCATCATGGAACATGCATTTGCAAAGAGACTTTTGGGCTCTTGTCTCTCTCGCGCCTGGAGTTCTGCAGAATGCAACAGAGAGAGTCAGAGGACAGTTTTCTGTGTAACTTGTTCACCTAATGCAAGAAACTTAACCATTGTACTCAATGCAATGTTGCCGAATGCAACATTGCAATACAGGCCCAATTCCGGCGGTTTCTGGATGGCTGGCTACACACCAAGAGTATACCTGCCTATAGAGAGTTTCATATTCTCAAGCCTTAAACCTAAACCCTATGTATTTGGATGGATGGATTCAGGTATTTTCTTTCAAATTGCGAGGTGCATACAACATGATGGCAAAGCTGCCACGGGAGCAGTTGGACAGAGGTGTCATTTGTTCATCAGCAGGGAATCATGCACAAGGTGTTGCTTTAGCTGCTCGCAGACTCAAGTGTGATGCTGTCATTGCCATGCCTGTAACAACCCCTAAAATTAAGGTCAGCTGTAGATCATTGTCACTTTCACAGTGTGTTTTGCAAATGCTCAGAGTCTAAGTTTGATCTATCTTTCTGAAATTGGAGTTTGTCCTTACTTGTTTTACTGTGAACCCTGCAGTGGCAGTCAGTGAAAAGGCTGGGTGCAACAGTTGTGTTAGTGGGAGATGCATATGATGAAACTCAAGCATATGCTAAACAGCGCAGCATAGATGAAGGTCGGGTGTTCATACCACCATTCGACCACCCAGAAGTTATTGCAGGCCAGGGAACAGTTGGCATGGAGATTGTGAGACAGCATCAAGGGCCCTTGCATGTAGTCTTTGTTCCCATTGGTGGTGGGGGCCTTATTGCAGGCATTGCTGCATATATGAAACAAGTTCGTCCAGAGGTTGGTGAACTTGGGCCTTCTTGTGGACATTTCCTAGATTTTGGAGCACAACTAACTGATGGAACTAATGGCAGCAACACACAATGGAAAGACATTTTGTTTGTAGGCACTTTATGATGTGTTGGTTTCATTCTTTGTTGTGAGGGACAGGTGAAAGTCATAGGCGTGGAGCCTGCAGATGCAAATGCAATGGCCTTGTCTCTTCACCATGGCCAGCGTGTGTTGCTCCAGCAAGTTGGAGGCTTTGCTGATGGTGTGGCAGTGAAAGTGGTTGGAGAGGAGACATTCCGGTTGTGTCAAGAGCTCCTTGATGGTGTTGTTTTGGTGAACCGTGATGCCATTTGTGCAGCTATCAAGGTTCTGCATTGTTGCAGCATTAGATTCTTTGTTCTTCCTTGGCTATTCTGCTTACACATGTTTGCTGATTGTGGAAGTTTTTCTTTTTCTCTAATTCTTGAGATCTTGCAAGTATTTTGTGATTCTGGTCATCCTGACAATGTGTTCACAATGTATGATGTAGGACATGTTTGAGGAGACCAGAAGTATTTTAGAGCCAGCTGGAGCTTTGGCTCTTGCTGGTGCAAAAGCATACTGTCAATATTACAGCATAAAGGACGAGGCAGTGGTTGCTGTTACCAGTGGTGCTAACATGAACTTTGATCGTCTACGCATTGTGACGGAGCTTGCTGATGTCGGTGCTCACAAGGAAGCAGTCCTTGTGACTTTCATGCCTGAGGAGAGAGGCTCCTTCAAGAAATTTGCAGAGATGGTAAGCAAGCTCATCAGTCTCTCCCCCTTCTCTCACTGTACAAGGCCAGGGGTGAAAGTTGCTTGGTCCACAACCAGGGAAACAAACCTTTGGATCTGAAATTCATGAAATACAATTGTCATATCATTTGATCCTGGTGCAGGTGGGGCCCATCAATATCACTGAGTTCAAATATCGGTGTACACATGGTGAGGAACAAGCACTAGTCTTGTACAGGTATGGCTGTTCAATCTAACTCTTGGATCATACCAGCTGCACTGATGGTTATGCTGAGAGTGGGGTGGCCATGGGGCAAAGACTTGTATTCATACTTGTATACATTTATATGAGTATGTTGGTCACTCAGGGAAGTTAAAGCAAGTGATGGTTTGCAGTGTTGGGTTGCACAAGGAGGAGGAGCTTTCAGCTCTCAAAAAGCGCATGGAGACTGCTGGTATGCATACTCTTGACATGACAAACAATGACCTTGCAAAAGATCACCTTCGTCACCTGGTTAGCTTCTCTCTTAAACCAGCTGGTGCTTCTCTTTTCACATCTTTCTTTCTGTTGTGCAAAAATTTCTCATTGCAATTGTTTCTGTGGTGTAGAAAGACTCAAATTTGGAATGGATTTATCAATGCTGCAGATGGGAGGACAAACACAGGTGGATCATGAGCTTCTCTACCGCTTTGTCTTTCCAGAAAGACCCGGTGCTCTAATGCAGTTCTTGGAAATGTTCAGCCCACGATGGAACATCACACTCTTCCATTATCGCTCACAGGTACTTTGTTGAGTCTTGTTCTATCAAATGCCCCAACATGCTGTTGAATTATGACACTTATGGACCACTGATCTGTGGTGGTCATGGATAGGTGCATGCTTCATCCATAGCCTCCTATTTTGTGTATGAACTGATTACAAGATTGTGTGCCAGGGAGAGACAGGGGCCAACGTCTTGGTTGGCTTGCAAGTTGTGAAGGAAGATGAGCAGGAGTTCATACACTGTGCTGATGCACTTGGTTATGAGTACCAAGATGAGCGCTCCAATGAGGCTTTCCAATTAATAATGCGTGGTTACTAATTCTTGTCACATTGCTATTCAATTGCATCTCTGTGCCTCCCTGCTTCCTCCCTCCATCCCATTTATCATCTGCATTCTTGAAATGGAACATGAGGGCAGGTGTCCACATTTATGACCTTCCTCATTTATTTATTCATCTAAAACTTTAGGATGGCAACTGGGTGAGCAGCTCGTCATCATGGGGGGTAAACTAGCAACTCAGCAAGTGGTCAATTTATGAGAAAAACTCCCTTCTTTTGACTGATTTCTTAACTCAAGAGGTACTGATTCCAGTGATTTCATCAGCTTCTCTTCACAGCCAACACATGAGGGTTTTAGGCCTGAACCCCAACCAATTTGATAATCTGCTAACAGGGATGTTATGTGCTGTAATGCACCCTTAGGTCTGGTTGATTGGGCCAGGTGAATGCCCTGGAATTTGACAGATCTTTTGAAATGGCCTCTATCCATTGGATTGGGGGATTGCAACAGTTGAGTGCCCCAGAATTTCATGGATCTTTCCTACCATGATGACCTCTATTCATAGGACTGGCCACTTGCACCAGGTGAGGGCCCTGGAATAATGAAGAGAAAATTTCATGGAGGTTAAGAAACCCTTGTGTTGCTATGTGGGATAGCCTATGGATGTAAAGGCCCTAAAGATTATTTTGCCCAGTTCAAGAGATAAGGGCTTATACATCAATGTCAAGGCCCTAATGGTTTTTTTTGGTAATTTGTAGAAACAATGAGTTGCAGGCATTAGGCACTGGGGTTGCTTCCCTGCTTCTGGTAACCATTGGAATGAAACCCAGGGTTATGTTTGTGTAGAGTAAAGCCCTTTACATAGTGCATTACCCTAGGGAAAGATTTGTCAGAAATCTCCTTTAATGGCAAGTGGATTTTTCTGTGGAGGGTTTGGTTCTTAGTGGTTCCCTTTCCTCCTTATGGCCCACCTTTGTTGGGCTGTTTGCTTGCCTGGACTACGGTGCTTGCCCCTTGTTTCCTTTTCTCTCCCTTTCTTTGGTGCTTTCTTTCTATAAAGTTTGGCAGGGTTTCAATGTTTTACTACATGCAACACCAAAATTGTAAAGCCCAATCTGAAGTTTCTAAACCCACATTTCTGCTGTTGCAAAAACGGTGTGTGAAATGTGTCGTTCAAACACACTAGGAAACCGTTGGCAGATCTTTATGTTGTGGATTATTAGATTGGTGTACCACTCTAGTGAATGCAATAGACAAAACACAACTTAAGCTTTGCAAAACAGATAGCAAATTCAGCTGCAATTGGAAATTCAAGCCCTATAAATGGCATGCAGTCAAGATTTGTGTTTTCTGTTCAAGCAGCAAATTGAAGGGGGTTTTCATACAAAATGTAAACAACAATGAAGTTAACAAAAAGGCCTAAATTTGAAGCCTTACATTTATCCAAAGGGATCTAATCATCTAATCCTTCTGATGTGTGGCAAAACTGTATTGGTCCTTTAAATCCCCGGAGGCCAATAATTCAATAGTTTCATCTGAATGGCCATTAAACAAGGTTCCTTGAGAATGAATACCATATATATATATATATATTTAAGAAATACTTTGTGTTCTCTGGATTTATCCAAAGTCTGGTCTGAAGTGACACATACATGTGTGTTTGTATGTAATTTCAAAATAATTTTATTGTTCAAAATAATTATTATTGCAATTCCTTTTTTTAAATGACAGGAAAAGGCACAATAACATGTGCCTTTTCATGTCCATGTAAATGGTTAGGGGAAAAGGATCAGGTAGTTTTTAGGTATGTTTCAGTTACTCTTATGCGGTTATATTTTCACTTTCAAATATCAAATTTGGGCAATTCATTAATAATTTAATAATTTGATGCATCAATGTAAATGAAATTTGAAGAATAACATCAGTAGCTTACAATATTAAAAAAGTAAGTTGGAAAATGCATACAAGTTTACATTGTCCTTATATTGAAATTGAAATATGGAAGATGTATGGAAATGGTTAAGGGAAAAGAATGAGGTAGTTTTTAGGAAAAGGCATTCAATGCCTATAATGTTATTGTTCAAAAATTGGAAAACAATGTAGGAACATTTAAACAAATTTACAGTCATTTCATTTAGTCTTACACAATTGTTGTGAGAATTTCAAATATCAAAGCTTGGGGTGATTTAATGATAATTTAATAATTTGATGTATCATTGTAAATGAAATTTGAAAAGTAACATGAATCGTTTACAATATTGAAAATGCAATTTGAAAAATGCATATAAGTTTTATTTTGTTCTTACATTAGAATTCAAATATATTTAATGTTTAAATTTAATTGTTCATACAAATGAAACATGACATTTTCCTAAAACATTTGACAAAAACCATTAAAAAGTAAACATTAAATAAAATTAAAGTGAAGCAAACAAAAGTGATGACAAGAATACATACTAATACCATAGATTCAACAAGGTAGTTGACTATGGGGTGATCACATGAATATGTGAAATTGTTTTTGGTCGGTAATTTTTGAATGGTTATTGTGCTAAAATTGCTAGAATATGTTGTGTGTTACTAACATTTTTATCCCTTTGGCTACAAATTATAGTTCAATGATGGCCCTTCCCATTGCACCTAACACATGAATTACAATAACACTTCAAAATAATCACAACAAAATTTGTTGTAAATAATAATATATGTAATTTGTTGAGCATAAAATTCCATTGATGATGATAATCATAACTAATTTAAGTGAAGAAAATGTAAGGTCCAATAGTCATCACTAGGACAAATCCAACATGGTTGCATGGTTAACAATTTATGCACAAAAATGGTAGGGTGGAATGAAAACATTTGTGTGTGCCAATTACCCTTGTGGTTGGCTACTATGTTGTTGTTACAATGAATGGGATGATGTTGTTGTTTTTAAAATGATGATGAGAATAGGAGAACACATGATTTAAAGAGGTTTGAGTGTTGTTGTGAATCATTTGAATCACCATGTGAAATGTCTAATGACGTTGTTTTGATATTTTCATGAAGAGTTTAGGAAATTGTTTCTTATACTCAATTGAAAGAAGTTTGTCAATATAGTTAAGCCTAATGGTGAGAAATGTGGTGAACATGCTAAAGATCAAGTTGAACTTAAATCATGCAGAAGTGTATGCATAAAATGAATGAAATGTTGGTGAAGTATAAGCAACAAGTTGTAATAACTTGAAGTGGAAAATGTTTGTGTTGGTGTTGTTCTAAACATTGTGAGATCAAAGAGGAATGTGATTATGTAATGCATTTGTGATGGTGGTTCATTGTTCTTTCTGAATTTAAGAACATTAAAGTGTAAGAGGGTTTTTGTGTACAAAATTTAAGAATAATTTTTCAATATAACTATGTGTGAGATTACATGCTATAATTTTTTTGGAGATTAGGGGTGGCTTTGTAATGCATTTTTGATAGTGGTTATTTCAAATTTTCAAACATAAAACTATAGAAGTAGTTATGTATACAACATCACAAAACAATTTATCCAACTAATTATGTGTGAAAGGATGTGCTTTAAAATTTTTGAAATCACAAAACAATTTGTAACTTTATAATGCAATTGTGATGGTGCTTATTTCTTAATTTCAAGATAGAATATAACACAATTTTTCAATACAATTTAGAAAATTATCTTTAGGTCTAGCTTTGTGTGAGAGTGCAAACTTTGCACTTTCTGGAGATCAAAAAACAATTATGGCTCTATGTTATCATGTGTGGTGGTGGGTGTTTTTGAATTTTAGAATATCAAAAAACAAGAGACCTTTTTATGTTTATAATCATAAAACAAACATATTTATGTGGCTAAGTTTGAAAATTGAACTCCCATAGACTAAAAGCCAAATTTCTATGTGGAATGATGTGTTTTTGTTCATGAAGGGTTACAATTTGAAGAAAAATCATGTTAAGTAAACCAAGTCTGATTGTTCTTCTTTTTTTACACTTTAAAAAAGTACTAGAATGTGAAGTGTTGCATTTTTTCTCTATAACACCATGTGTGTACACTAGAAGGAATCATGTGCTTTGCAATTGAGAAAACAATGTTGACTAAAATTCTTCAATGACTCTATGAATGACGATACTCATACAATATAACTTTTTATCTTATACGAGTGAGGGCAACCCGTGGCTACGCCACTCTAGCCACCTGTGGCACCTCGCCTGGCCCCCCGCAGCGGCTGCCGTCGCCTGTTTTTTCAAAGAACAGGAAGCAAGCGGCTCTTAAAGTCTAAAATATTTAAAGGACCTGAACCGGTGGTTCTTTGAAGACTCAAAAGCACCACCCAACACTGAACTGGACCTGTGTTCGGCTGTCGGTTCTTCTTCAATATGTCCAAAACCGAGAACTGCCAGTCGCGGTGCTTTGAAAAACAAAAAAACCTCCGATTCTTTCTCATTGAAAAACATCAGAATCAAAGAACCGTCGGTCTAGGTTCTTGTTTCAAACTTCTTTTGAAAAATAGAAACAGACCCCCGATGGTTATCAGGTTGGTTCCCAGGATTCATAACAGCTAATCCCAAACAAATCAAATTATGAATCCCTAAAAAAAACAAATTCAGTGTTGGTGAGTAAAAGACTGCACGTGTATAGGGTCTAGGTCAAGGCCCCAGAAAAATAATTTAATTTTCTCTCCGAGGACCTCGTTTCAGGTCCCCAACGACGGGTTTTCTTTCTGGGAACCTCGTTTCAGGTCTGTCTCGAGGTCTGGACCGGGTACTGAGAATCTCGATTCAGGTCCTTTATCGAGGATTCTGGCCACCTCGGTTCAGGTCCTCGAAGCTGTCAGTTGGGTAATAACTGTCACAGAGATCGAAATTCCCAAATCAAGAAATTCCTCAACTTACCCGCCCCCCCCCTTCTACAAAGCACACCACAGGGAATGGGCAGTGCCTGGAAGAATTTTCCAGGCACTGCCCGGACAGACAGACAGACATACAGACACCACTATAGCTTAAATATATAAGATGAAAAAGTAAATTGTCATAAATGAGTTTCTTTTGTCATTAATGGATGATAACATTACATATGGTAATAACAAAATCATTAATTCACAATTTTGTCATCCATAGGACATCCACGACAAAGGATAAAATGATGCGAACTTCTAGTTGTCACTTATATGACTATAAAATGACTATTGTTTAAAATGAAGTGGACAATGATGACATGACTTTTCAATGTGACTATCAAATGATTATATTTTGAATAATATGGTAATTGATGTATGATTAAAGAATGACTACTATGCAATGATATGGATAATATTGACATAGCATTGTCAAGTGATTATGAAATGACTAAAATATGAAAAACCAATTGGAAATTAATTACAAAACAACTAATGTATAATGACATAAGTAATGTTGAACACCTACCTACCTAACTACTTGCTTACCTACATATTTACCTACCCACTAACTCACCTATTTACTTACCCACCCACCTACTTACTTACCTACCCACTCACCCACCTACTTATTTCCCACTTGACCTACTTACCTCCTACCTACCATCCTACAACTTGCCTATAGTTATTACTTACAACATAATCTTGTAATGATATGAAATAAACATGTAAATTTAAAAACTTGATAAAAATTGAATGCCTTTTGATGGTGAATTCCATTGGTAAAAACTCAATTTATCATTGTGAAAATGAAGTGTTAATTCCTAATACTTGCAACCTTTTTGAATTCCTATAAGGCTAAGGTAGGTAAATTAGACTAAGGTAGTTTGATTGAGTAAGCTAGGCTAGGCTACCACTTACTTACCTACATGCCTTTTTCAACCTACTTAAACCCATTACCTACCTATTTATTTTTAAAATATGTTTTGTAATAATTTAAAATATTAATATTAATTTAGGTATACATTTGATCAATCAAATGGTGCACTGTCTACTAATCATATTTTAGTCATTCATTATTGTGACACCTAAGCAAAATATATGATTTGTTTTCTATGATTTGTCCTATATAACTTGACAATAGTCTTTGTTATACAAGATGAAAAATGCCACATTAAACATTCAAGGACTTTTTGTCCTAAACAACTCATTTGACATGTTTAAGGGCCCTTTAAAGTGCAATCACAATTCAACGAGCTAAAAAAGATGTTGAACTACAAAGAAAAAAAATCAAAATTGGATAAATATTTATGTTTTGCCATTTAAAACCATGGCAATCATGGTAAGTTGTTTTTTCGTTCATATGAATGGCAAGGATTTCAAACAAAAAATCCATTTGATGAAATTTTAAGTTTAAATTTTGATTTAAAACCAAATTGAACATGAACACCTATGGCATAAAATAGGACTCAATTTTGCAAAGGATTATCAAAAGGATTCATATAGTATATCACATTTGATGGAAAAAAATTAAGAGGATAAATATTAACCACATCTAAAAAACACCCATACCCTAAAATATGTGGAATTTTAAAACTCTGAAAATTCAAAAAACTTTTCAAAACTAATCCAGAATTTTAAAACCTCAAAAGGTTTTTATTACACATAAATGGGGTAAAATGTACATGATGTGTTAAGAAAATTTGTATTTTATTATACAAGAAAACATAAAAATGTAAAAATAAATAGAATGGTTGTGATTTGAAATTATTATCATTTTTAAACACGAAACAGTAAATTTACAAAAAATTAGGACACTTTCAAAAATTCATAGTTATTCAAAAATGATTATATATGTGTGTGTGTGTGTGTGTGTGATATATTTGGACAAATGTGAGCATCTATCATAACAAGTTACAAAAACAAAATTCCCAAATTCATTCATATGAAAAAAAAAATTTGGGGAAAAATGCCATGCAATCCTTTTCTAAAGTACTCATGGTGGTTCATTATATTTCATTTGCGCCTTTTAATCATATCATGTCCAATATGACTACAAAATTAGTCATAAATTTAACAATTTTTTCTAATGTGTGCAATCTTTCTAAAATCAATGCCATGAAATGAAAATTAGGTGTTAATCACCTTTGTAGATTTTTGCTTCTAGCACATTTGAATGTGTTCACACTAAGAGTCCAACCATAACAAGTGTAACCAATGCTTGGTTTTTCATATTTTAAAAGGGTGATTTAAATTGGTGACATGGTGTTATATTTTCTTATATAACAACATTCATAATATATCATGGGAACATGTGAATAAATTTGAAATCAATATAATGAATAAAAAAATATGCAAAAATGTTTTTAAGGAATTGTAACCCATGTTTTAAATGAAAAAAATACTTGTTTAATGACTTGAAAATATTTGAAAATGACACATTTTGACAAATTTTTAATAGAAACTTCAACATAATAGTATAAAAAATTTCTAAATATTCCATAAATATTTTTAAATGAGCAATCCAAAAGTGGCAGGGGTGGCTACTATTAGTGCGAACACACCCATTTGTCATTTGTATGTTTAATTAAAAGTTCAACAAATGTTAAAAGGGGAAAATAATCAAGGAGGGTTCAGTCTTTATGTGGGTAATGTTTAAACAAATGGCATGATCATTTTGGTCATAAAATTGATGCATGCATGTATAAACCACACCATGTTAAGAGAATTATAAAGCATGGCTACCAATATGTTTATATTGTTCATGTTGAAAACTAGAAATGTAATAGATTATTGATGTTTAAGGTGGAGTCTTAGACAAACATTCCATTGTAATCATTCATAAAAACATTTTTTGGTTGTTGTGTTACAAAAAGAATTATAAAAGCAACAAATTCCTATGCTTAAAGTTCTAGAACATGGCATTTATAACAAGAAAAGATAAAAATATATCATCCAAAAGCTTAAAACTAATGTGAGTTAAATGACCTTTTGGTCGTTTGGTTCCATCACTTCACATCAATAATTGCCTAATAACAAAGTTGTCACCTCACAAGTAGTGCACCCACAAATATATGCAAATCCCCTTGGATCCACATCCCCTTGGATCCACATTCTAGTTTGCATAATAAAGCTCCATGTTCTTTTCTAGTCATAACATTCAATATATTTCACAATGCACTACCATGTTGCACCATCTCTAAGAAAGAAAATCTAGCATTTCCGATTTCAAAGAAAAATACAACGATACATATAAAACTATTGTTGAATTTGTCTTTGGATAATCTTTGTGTTTGGTATTAATGGATTGTTGGAAAGGATTGTCAGATTTGTTTGCTACTTTTGGAGATTTTAAATATATAAACATGTGCAAAAGTTTCATTTTCCATCTAGAAAGCAGATTTGGGAGAAAAGACTTAACAAATGGCTTAAAAACTCATTGTTAGTGCAAAATAACACAAAACCCAAGTTTGATAATGTATTTTCTTATGTATGTTTAAGGTGTGTTAAAAAAATTATATATATATAATGTGTATAATCATTACAAGAAAGACATCATAAACTATCAATCACCATAGTACCATTGGAAATCCTTTAATGAGTATGGGTGAATTGAGTTGGTTTCATAATGTTTCAACCTATGATGAAAAAGTTATTGAATGTTGAACAGATTTTTCATTGAAAATTAATTTAAGTCAAATTTAGAAATCATAGGGGAATTTGGGCATGCTTTTGGTGTTCTTGGAAAGCTCTCATTGAGTGATGAAGTTCATTTGAATTTTTAAATTCAAGATGTGGGAGATAATGAATTTTGAATATTTTTAGTCATGGGAAAATCAATCAAATTTTTTAAAAGTGGTTTTGGAAGGTAATCAATTCACACCTGGGCCAATGCCATAGGTTATAATAGTATGTATAAATGATGAAAGTAGCACCTAATGCAAATGGCATCATAAATTTGCATATTTTGAAGAAAATATGAATTATATTTAATTATAAAATCTTTGAATACTATACAACCTTGGATGAATCCAAAGTTTCTTTCTTAACCATAAGGTTTTAGTGGTTTCAAGTGGCCCATAAGTGTGTGTGTGTGTGTGTAATTCAAAAAATATTACTCAGAATATTTATTATTTCAATACTTCTTTTTTTTTAACATGAAATTGACAATAACATGTGCCTTTTCATGTCCATATAGATGGTTAAAGGAAAATAATCAAGCAATACTAAGGAAAAGGCATTCAATGCTTATAATGTTATTGTTCAAAATTCAAACACAATGTATAAGAACATTTTTAAAATATAATTATTTCATTTAATCTTGTGCATTTTGTTGTGGCAATTCAACAATAGTTTAATAATTTGATGCATCATTGTAAATAGAATTTGGAGAGTATCATCAATCATTTACAATATTAAAAATGCATACATGTTTTTCTTTGTCCTTTTATTAATATATTGCAAATGATCAAATGTATGGATTTAATTGCTCACACAAATCTTCCAACATGATTTCAAAATAAAATTTGAGGCATTGTTGGGATAGTCTAAACCAAAATGCAAATGGAATTTACCTTTCATTTGAAATTTTTATTGACAATAGTTAAATATGCTATAAAACACCCTTACCACTCACCTATAATACAAACATGGTTGTCTTCAATGTTGTATGGATATGGGAAACAACATTGATTTGTATGATGCAAATGTTGAGGATTTTGAGGTAAAGGAACAATGTGATGCAATCTACAACAACTACCACTTAGACATGTAATTGTTGTTGGAGTAATTTTTGGATTTTGAATTAGTAAGATGTTGTCCCATAAACACATGTACAAACTTGCTGTTATTTTGAACTATTATAAGTAATTCATGCGAGGTTTTTGTTGTGTAAAGGTTAATGTTTGATGCCATTACACACTTTTAATTTCATTATCAATTTAGAGATCTAGCTCATGGGCTAACATAATACCTAATAACTACTTTACATGGAATGGACATGAAGAGTACCAATAGACAATCAAAAATTTGTCCACCATGTTTGATGCAGAATTTATTTCATTCACAACATCTATGCACAATGCACATGTGTGTGCATGATGTGTCAATGCTAAGGATCTAATTAAAGTTCACTTTGTTTGTGTAAGACCACAAGTGTCAAAGTTCTTGTCTTCTTTTACTTAGCTCTAAGTACTTCTTCTTTTTTGCATTTAGGTGAAACAAGTCCTTGTTACATGTTCATAAGATTGACACCAAATGAAACCATTTCATCAAGTTTGGAAAGGATGTTGCTAGCAATATTGGTTGAACTGGGTTGCTACCCCCTTATGAACATGTGAACATCAAAGGAGTCGAAATTGCAAGATAGATAGCCATTAATTGAATTATCACCCAAATTTTGCAAGTATTAATTACAAGTGTGGGAGTTATATGTATTACAAAAATTCACAAAAACAAGTGGAGTCCATCCATTCATCAAGAAAATTTCATGAATATGGGATCAAGTATGTATAAATTACATAGCATGTTAGGATGTGCATATAATTGTCATGACTTTGTTAGCATGCACTTGAATTTTGTACAAAAAAACTAATGGTGCAAAATGAACTTATCCCACATTCCTTCATCACTACTTTTAACACTTGTTAACTCTTGGCACCATTTAGATTTTTTTTTGTTCTCTTGACAATGCAATCTAAAGTAGTAGCAACCAACTTGCTCTAGAGCTATTAGCCTCTTGTTGTAACCTATCAACCTTGCTAGGTTTCAATATAAGGAAGGACTCACTTAATCTTGGCTCGATTTGTAAAAGCTTTTATTTCTAGAAGAAAAGAGAGTTTTGTTTCTCATAGTTATGTGTATTGTTTTCAAAGTGCAAATGTAGATGTAAAATTTCTAGTGTATGTTTTTTTCAAGAGAGGATAAATGACCCACTCATGGAAATGTCCATTATTATTGGTAGTTCCTTTTTTCTTATTAACTTGTAATTTTTTGCTACAATTTATAAGCATTTGCATAGGAGCACACAAGTCTTTTTTTGTGAAAAGTCAAGCACCAAAATATATATTTTTTCAACACACCTCAAAATATTCAATAGCTTGAAGGATTGTTAAACTAGTGGTCACATGTATAGAAGTTGCTTAAGACTCGTAGAACTTGTGTGGTATTAAAAAATCACATAGATATTAAAGAATCCATTGTTAATATACTAAAACCCTTGAAAATTCCAGAATTGGAAAAGATTGAACTTGTTTTTTAAAAAATTAATGTTGTAGCAAAGGCTTTAAGTTAGAAGGATCTTTTGTTTGTATTTTGTTTTGTGTTTTTGGTAGTTTTGATATTTTCCATGAACTTTCATTAGAGAATTCACCTACTATAGCCAAATTGATGATGGAATTTGTTAATTTGTGTTGTAAAATTCATGTTGGGATGGAAGAACAATTTTTTTAAGGTGTAGCAAAATCATGTCATAGCATCACCTTTTTCTATATCCTTTACTTAGTCTCTTTAAATCATGTACTAAGACACATTAATGGATGATTATGATGGAATCTATAATTGTAATGATCTAAAATATGGTACTTATGAAATATTTGACATTTTTTTATTCATTAGTTTTGATGGAAATCAAAATATAGGGGCAAATAAAACTATAGTAAAGATTAAGATTTTTTGTTCTAAGTGGTACACCTAAAAGGATTTTCACCCAAATCATAGTAGCCCATTATGGAGAACTCTCATTTATCCACCATGGCAATCACTTATGTGAATCAATTTGCTTTGTACAACAAAGGTAAATATACACCACACAAGTCATCTTGAGTGTGGTTTGGAAGGTGTTATACACGACCTCAAAGAACACCTAAATTATGTATTTCAAGAGAACACAATAAAAGAATGCTTACAAATTTTTTTGAAAGAGTTGAGAACTATAAATTCAAATGAGGAGGATGCATATAAAGTAGCATTGTAGAAAGATGATGTCCTAGTCCATATAAAGGCCATCAATGGACATGCCACATGAAATGTGTTAAAAAGAAGGCATAGTCTCATAAAGGGGATTATCAAAGAATGTGGGGCATCATAAATAATTAATTTAAAGATGTGTGATGTGGTGGATGGAAACCTAAGTCCTCCAAGTAGCGGTTTGGCACCAAGCCCTATGGCTACTTCCCTTGAGGCAAAGATCTTTTGGGAAATAAATCAATGACAAAAGGAGAAATCCACAACTAAACCACAAAGTTCATTAAATTTTGTGTAGGTAAGGTTTGTCAATGATTTGAATAATGTTAATGTTGATTTCATTGTACCCAAAATGTCACACACACTAACATCCAAATTGATGGAATGGACTAGCTTTCATCTTGTAACTCATTAGAATTGAATTTAGGCCTACCATCATGGTAGTTACAAGTGCACATTGTGACAATAGTGCAAACTTAATTTGCATGTTATCATCTAAATTGGGATTTCAACTATAATTATTAGATGATGAAAAGTCTATCTACAAAGGGTGGGGGAGAGGGACATAAACCAAATAACTTTGTATGTGCATCATAGTATTTCAATTCCATAACATGCTTTAGTTTGAAATGCCTCTCTCTAACATTCAACAAAAACTTTTCAAAATTGGGTTGCCACATTTCAACATTCAACATAAAACTTTTATGAAGTTCTTATTTTTCTATAGTGATTTCTAACACTCATGTTAGGGTATGTAATACATTGTTTTGAAAATGTTTATTGCATTTCAATTTTATGATGCAAGATTTATCTAGCAATTAATAGAAAGGTTAGCTTGGAGTAATCATTAAGTCGTTAAATTCCCAAGAACCATGGAAACATAGAAGGATAAATCATTTGATAACCAACTTAATTTGGGAGATGTTGATTTTTTTTGGCAAGGTGAATGAAAGAATGATACTAATGGTGTGCAAAAAATATAACAATTAATAACAATTATGGGAAATTGGGTTGCCACACTTTAAAGTTCAACATAAAATTATTATGAATTTTTTGTTTCTTTATAGTAACCTTTAGCATTGATGTTAGGGTATACAACATGTCTTGAAAACCTTGATTGCAAGTCAATTTTATGTTTTTGGATCTATTTAGCAATTCAATATTGCCACAAGAAAACAAAAAAATAAATCATATCAATGCTAGAATTTTTCATATATGTGTAGATTACATTCAATTTTGTTACTTGCTTTACTTTGAAATGCATATGTTCCATATGAAGAATATGGAAAATTAACAAAGAAATACAACTTGGGTTGATCACTATGTCATTATTGCTAGTAGCCATGGAAACACAAAGAGATCAATTACTTGATCAATAACCGTCCTAACTTGAAAGATGTTGAATTTTTGCCAAGGTGAATGAAAGAGTGATATTAATGATGTGCAAAAAATGTAACAATTGGCAACAACTTTTAAAAACTAAGTTGCCCCACACTTCAAATTCATCATAAAACCTTTATGAAGTTTTTATTTCTTTGTAATAACCTTTAACACTCATGTTTTATGTTTGTCCAACAACTTATTTTGCCAAAAGAAATAAGATTTCATACCAATGTTCAAAGTTTTTCATATAATTTATAGATTGCATTCAATTCCATGACATGTTTGTGTCTAAAATGTCCCTCTCCAACAATCAACAACTTAAAAACACTAGGCTACATTAATGAATGATTGTGATAAATTTGGGTATTTTGATCAAAATTCAAAATATCGATTGATAAGTTGTCAAGATGAAGGATCAATGATGCATTGTTGTAGATGTGTTGTAAAATGCAATTGATGTTGAAGATGAATGGTGTGGGAGACGAGCTTCAAAATTCAACTGATTGAGGCAAATCCATGAGTTCATCAAGCATTAATAATAATACAATCTTTGCAAAAACAAAAAATAAAGCAATGAAGTGATGTAATTTTTGCAGAAACAAAAAACCAATTGAGAATCAATGATTATAGAATATTGTTATGGGCAATAGTTATGACTTGATTGTATAAAGTTGTGGCAATGTGATGGAAGAATTGCATCAATTTCAGTTTCTTACATTTCAACCCTAATTATCAAAATTTAGTAGTTTTCCTCAAACTAGGTGTTGGGGGGAATATAGGGTGTGAAACTAAGTGGAACATTATGAATAACTTTAATTTAAAACATTTAAGCAAATTCCAATGGTGAATTATCAGAATTGGTCTATGGGGGATTTTTTGGAATCCTTCATTTGGTTGTCCATGGACCATTCCAAAGACAATTTTAGAAACAAATATCCCATTTTCAAGTTTAACTACTTCATTTTTTTTTAAAATAACTATTTCCCAACTTTCCTAATAACTACTTCCATTTGATGACTAGTTCATTCTTTTTCCTTATCCACCAACATGGATATGGAAAAACAAATTAACATGTGTTTTTTCATATCCATGAAATGTATATTAATTTAAACTAAATTTAACATTGATATAAATAATGATGAATTATTGAAAACTATATGAAAACATAAGGAAAAAATAAAACAATCAATCATCACTCATAGTGTGCAATAGCACGGAGCTCAAATTTTTAATTGTTTCATTTAATTTTATGCAATTGTTGTTTCAATTTCAAATATCAAAACTTTGGGCAATTCAACAATAATTTGAAATTTTGATGCATCATTGTAAATGAAATTAATTTGAAAAATAACATTAATCACTTTCAATATTCAAAATGCAACTTGAAAAATGCATCTAAGTTTTATTTTGGTTTTATATATTATAATTGCAATATATAATATGTATGATTCAATTGTTCACACATGTTTTTCATTTCTTGAAAATAAAAATGAAACATGGAATTTTGCTAAGACATTGAAAAGAATCATTAAAGAATGAACATTAAATTAAAATAAATGAAACAAAAATAATGATACATATTAATAC
>Ga0209611_10006257_pt1 | contig 19596 bp, 15 predicted proteins | sample S1TSphgellanicum_3_FD_187693 | JGI IMG/M metagenome (GOLD analysis project Ga0209611, IMG submission 187693) | Host-associated microbial communities from peat moss isolated from Minnesota, USA - S1T2_Fc - Sphagnum magellanicum MG (SPAdes) (version 2) | ecosystem: Host-associated > Plants > Peat... | reverse complement strand
TGAGGAGGAAGAGGTGAAGAAGAAGAAGAAGAAGAAGAAGGTGGAAGAAGAGTTGGAAATTGATCCATATTTGAACCATCCACCATCTTGCAATCCTCCTTTTTGTGAGCTCCAAACACCAAACAAAGATTGTTGCAACAAAGCTTTTCAGCTAGTAGTTGCAAAGGCAATACTCAACAGCTGATGATGATGATGACGAGCCCTAGCTTGTCAGTTCCTGAACTTCAACACCAAAAAACAAGAAGACCACAACTATAACAACAAGAAGACAAGAAGAAGAAGAAGAAGAAGAAGAAAAAGAAGAACACAACAACAACAACAACAACAACAACACACAAAAAAAACAAATGTTCTTCACAACAAATAGACAAATCTTGCCTAGCTTGCCAATGCATGAGCTTCAACACCACCACAACATCAAGTGACTCCTGTCATAATGGCTCTGCATTTTGAATGGCATCCATAAGGATGATAAATGTTCAACACACTAACATGGAAACACACACACTGCGGTTAGTATGGTGAAGCCCAAGTAGAAAAGAAAAGAAGAAGAAGAAGAAGAAGCAGAAGCCCAAGTGGATCCTTCAGTTTTGCCCAAAATGTTTCTATAGTGGACTCCACATGATCCCAGAATGTTGGGATACCAAACTTCGGCCCATTTCTGGGTGCATCCCAATGTTCCTGAAATGTTTTTATAGTGGGCTCCGCACGATCCTAGAATGTAAGGATACCAAACTTTGGCCTGTTTCTGGGTACATCACAGAGTCTTAGTCTCTACCTTGAAAGGAAGAGCTAGCAACAAATGTCCTTCACAATAGAGAAACAGATTTTGCCTAACTTGTCAATGCCTGAGCTTCAACAACAACAACACCACCACCACCACCACCGGCAGAAGAAGAACTGGACCACCAGCACAACAACAAATGTCCTATTCCTAATTCTAGTTTCTTGTCTTTTTTTTGAAGTTGCTATGAAGGTGCCTTCACACTTGGTGTTAGAGCATCTCCAGCGGTGCTCAGTATGTGACCCTCTGAAAATAGTTTTCACATCCAAGTTTAGCACCAGTCAGTATGTGACCCTCTGAAAATAGTTTTCACATCCAAGTTTAGTTATGTACTCTTTTGCAACCCCACCAATAAAACTGAAACTGGGACAGCAAATAGGTGGGGGGCTACTAATTACAAACCACCTGGACCAATCATTATGATGGGCCAATCAGAAACACCGAGTAGCAGTTAGATCATATTTATTACACTCTTTTCTGCAAGTGCACACCGCTCGCTGCTGCTGAGCCTTTTACCAGCCATGGCAACGTGCGCAATTATGCTGAGCTAAAACCATTTTCCTGAGTCAAATCAGCATCTGTGGGATTTTCTTACTGTTTCACAGGGTAATCGCCTGGATAATTTATCATCTATCTTTAGATTCTTTACCTCATAAATGAGTAATTGAAAGATGGAAAGGGGAATGGGAAATGGGAATAGACAAGTAAAATGTATATAATATGTGTCCAAGTATGACATATTGGCAAGTGGGGAAAGCTAATTAATTATGCAATTTGCAGTTCTGAAAATCAGACCTGATTCCAGTTCTATTGGGCCCTGCCCTCCAAAGGGACCAGGACTATTTGCATTCGATCCAACTTTTGGGAAGTTTTACCTTATTAGTACTGGTTTCACATTTGGTGAACTGGTTTCTTTGGTGAAAGTGTTTAGACTGTTTAAATTGGAACAGATGTTTTTTTTGGTGTTCAGAGAGAGTGTGGACACAATAGGTAGATAGATGTACAACATCTTCTTTATTGGCAGCGCCAGCATGTTTGTGACACCTTGTTGTTATTAACATTATGCTTTTTATTTCCATACTAGTGGGTACCCGTGACCTTCGGACATTGTGAAGTCCCCCAAAAGTGAGTGGGGGGGGGGGGGAGCCAAAAAAGACAAAATTATCAAATATATTTGGTTGGTTTTGAGTGTGTAGTCAAAGATATAGAAGCATGATTACAGTTGTTTACTTCATTTCCGGCTTTATAGCCAGTTTTGGTTAAATCTTCTTGAGGAAGGTCGCCACATTTTTCTATGGAAGATCCCCACTGTGGCTACAAACAAAAAATCTTAGAAAAATAAAATAAAAAACAACATTACTAGGGACAACCTGGGGTTGGTCGCTCCTGACAACTACCTCCTCAATATGAGATAAATTGTCACATGATTGTCTCCTCCATTCCATGGATGGATGACAGGACCCCATCCCCAATAAAAAAGAAAAAAAATTCTCCCTTTCCCCCTTTCCCCAAAACCCAAAAAAAGGAAAAAATTGGTTACACTGATTGCATACCGAGCCTTCTTCAGTGCATGCCTGAAATTTTTATTATGGGTCAATACCCCTTCATAACAGGATGGATACCTATTGTGCTATAAATAGGGCAGAATGGGCAATTCCTTGAAATAGTGGAGTTTTGCAATTTAAGAAGGGCCTGCGCCCTCCCCCTTTTTGCCTTGGATGGATGGAGGGACGGATGGATGAAAAGGACGACCACCCAAGGATATCCCTCTAGAAAAAAAACAAAAGTTGAAGTGGCAAAGGAAGGAAGAATTCGTAGACTATACCACTTTCTCTTCAAACTTGTTGGAACCAAAGATGGCAAGGCGGTTGTTTCCTTCATCTGTGGTGAGACCTTCCTTTGTACATTTCAGCTGCTCAAACACCTCTTCGATCGGGATGTTTTCCTATTCCCCGTCCCCAATTGAAGTTTAATAAAAACATCCCATACCCACACACACACACACACACACACTCTCTCTCTCCAATCTTATTTTACTATTTGCAAGTGTGTTGTATTGTGTGTCATAATCATAGCTCTCTGAGCTCATTGAATCAACCAGGTAGTATATTCTGTTGCTTCTTTTCCATTGTCTTCTCGTTTTTTTTTGAATCCCCATCTCTCTTTTGTTTCTCTTTCTTCTATTCTTTCTCTCTCACTGTCTTTCATATTCATCATTTCTCGTCACATGACCATACACCCACGTTCTTATTCAAAGCTACCAACATCAAAACCAAGAACGCACTTCCATAGTGAAAGAGGGATCGTATCCAAATGAAAGACCAAATCTAAATTCCAAAAATTGTCTATTACGTGCGCGCTCTCTTTTGCTGGCTTGATCGTGCTTTGTGGTTGTGTGCTCGAAGCAGCAGCGGCAACGCAATTCAAAAAGATTACTTCCCTTTGTTTCTCATTTTTTTTTCAACAATTTTTAGTTTTTAAAAATTAGTTTGTAGCTTTTGGCAAATTGCAAGACTACATGAGCACATATGCATATTGATCATCATCTTCTGCCTCCATTAATTAAGAGAAACAAACCTTGTTTAAAACTTCAAAATCTTCAATTCTTAAAAAAAGTGATAAAATAATCAAAATTGCAACTTTGGAAAAATAGCTTGAACTTTGTTTTCAGGTTTCTTTTTTGGCCACTTGTTGAACCCAACAGAACCAAGCCCTTTGAATCATTATCAGCAACAAGAGTTGCCATTTCCTTGGTAGCTGATGCATGGGGTACTAACATCATTGTTGTTAGTGCGGCCCCAAGACCTACACCTACTGCCACAGCCTTGATCCCCCGCATTTGTTGAATTGGTTTAGACTTGGCTGTAGATCATTGCTCAAATCATAGTGGATGAAGACATGGATAAGGTCCAATGCTCTTTCTGGAAAGAGGCATGTGTGCTTTTATCAAGATGCTTGAAACAGATCGATGCTAATGGAAACGTTAAAAGCAGTATCCAAGAGCTTGATGAGGAACACAGTAAGAGCCCACATGTGATCCTTTGGGAGGATCAGGAACTGCAAGGTTTTGTCCTTTTTGCATCTCTTGAGCTCATGTTGCTAGTTTCCTTAAAGGGGTCAAAAGTATTCAAGAGTTGTTGGAGATCCTTGGAAACTCATTTTCAATCTGTGGGGAGCTCTAAGCTTGATGTCCATGTTCGTGTATATCGGCTTATCAAAGCTATGAGATCACTCAGCCTTCAATTTAAAGTTGACTCTCCAGATTTTGATCTTGTCAGTGTTGTAAAGAGGCATACTTGTGTTGGTTCTTTTGGTAGCCAAAGATGTCTGAGTAAAGGATGTCAAGAACCACAACTATCCAAAGACTCTGAAAGATTGGCTTCAAATGAACATAGGGAAATGAAAACCCAAGCTCTGTAACTTGTGAATGGGATGGCTCGAAATAGCTTATCAGAGTGTTGTGGCAAAGAGGATTTTGCTTCTGGGAATGGCAGGAAGGAGACTTAGCAAGTAGTGATGCTCACATCTTCAAAGCAGGTTGTGGAAGTTCTGTCAAAGTCTGGCAATGTTAAGGATTCCGTCAGAATCTCCACTTTGTCAGTCTTAGATGGAGTGAATGCAGCAATGGTGACTATGGTGACTATAGGTCCCTTGATCTTGAAGGACTGTCTTGCTGTCTCCCAGACAGCTCATGTTATTGCCTCCCCTCAAAGAGGATCTCCATGTTAGAAAACATTCAACATCCTGTTCATTTGGAGACTACTTTGTGCAATAATCATGATAATTTGCATCTGAAGGTCGTTCAGGCCAATGACATTGAACCAAAATCCCCTTCGAGTCCTGCTCAAAATGTCCAACAGAAGACAGCAGACAGTAATGGTCTCTCAGCTGGTCGGCAAATGCTCTGCCTTAAAGATTGGGTGGGTTGTGATGCCGGCTCAAATGACCTTTTAGGCAAGGGATTGCCTCCAATTATTTCAACTTCAAAGAAGTGAAAAGCTACATCACTTTTGTGTTAGCACCACGCCTTTGAAGAAGCCCAGAATCTTCTTCTGCACACTACAAACCCTGAAGGGATTCCAGATGCTAAATCAGCAAGGCTCTAAGTTCCTCTGACTATCATTTCACTACTTCAGCCTACAAATGCAAAGTTGAGGCAAAGTTTATGCATTACAAAAAATGTGGAGTTTGTGGAAGATGCTTCAGGATCTGGGAACAGACCTGGTCGGAGCTCCTTGGTGCTTGAACAAGAACCTCCAACAATAGATGAGTTTGGGAGGCTGAAAAGGCCTGAGTCAAGTGATAGTGAAGAAAAGGATGCCTATTATCGTAAGAGACAAAGGAGAAGCCCAAGCTGGAGTCACAATTGAAGCCGGTCTCCTAGAGAGAATCGATGGCAACGACACAGTCGCAGCTGATCCCCACCTTGGAAGCACCAGCACAACTGATCATACAGGTTTTGTGCTTTGAGCAAAAACACCCTAAAAATCAAGCTTAAACTCTCAGTAGGAGCCTTGCACAATAGTGAAAATTCTGCTTAATCTAGATTAGTGATGGTGCATTTTCTCTTTTTGTGTTGGTCTCTCAATGCAGTCACTCTCCAAGGCGACACCGAAGCTATAGTCCATCACCTCCCCCATGGGATTCTAGAGCAGGTGCCAAGAGCAGTTGGGGTGGTGATAGCAAGTTTCAAGAACAGGGGGGGAGGAAGGAGGGGAGGACGGGGAAAGACAAGTGGTGGGGGTGCACCACCTACATGCCTTGATTTTTTTTGGGGAAAATGCCATCATGGAAGTTCATGCTGGTTTTTACATGCAGACCACAACACTGATGGAACTTCTTATGGTGACCTTGGCAGAGGAGGGGGACGGTATGGGTCCAGGAGTGGTGGTGGTGGTGGTGGTGGTGGTGGTGGTCAGTCATCTTCTGGGTGGGCAAATGAGAGTTCCAGGGGATGGATGGATGGAAAGTACGACCACCCAAGGATATTATATAAGTTGATAAGCAAATTTACAACCTATGAAAAAACACATAAAACTCTTTGCAAGGACACCATTCATCTTGTGAACACAAAATTAATAATTTAAATAGGTTTGAATAATTTTTTTATTGTTGTTCATATTTGAAAATTATTAAAAAACGATCAAATTTTTTTAAAAAAATTGTAGGGCTAGTTGCACAATGATGGGTGTGTTTAAGGTTCTAAAACATCTAAAAGGCTAAATTCAGCAATTGATCAACATGATGTCACATGACGCACTCCTAACTCCTTAAAGGATTCAAATGTGAGCTCAAGTAAAAAACAACAGAAGAGGGAAAAATCGGAACACGCTCCCTAGCTTATAACACTTTGAGGGGTAGAGGGGCGTGTTGGAGCTCCAGGATGGGACTAGGAAGAGTTGACAAGCTTCACTTACTCACACGGGCCTGCACACAACCCACACAAAGTGGTTAGTGCATAGTTGGAGCACCTTTGGTGCTAGGACGAACCATGGGCAACACGGACACACAAGACTCACCACGGCCCGGACTTGGGGGAAGCCATTACCTTCCCCCTTATAGTATACTCTGTGGCTGGCCACAGAGCCTACATCCAAATGGCTTTTCTTTCCTGGGACTCCCGAGTGGGAGTCCCGAAATCCCGCTAGCTGGGAGTCCTGCGACTTTGGAGCCCCATAACTTTGCGAGAAGACCTCCGATCGAGGTGTGATCTAAAGCAAAGTTGTAGCTCTCGTCGAGAGCTTTCTAACGATATGTGGCACGACACCCTGCAGTTAAGTAAATCGGGTCGATTCCTGATTTTTTCTGGTTGGGAATCAAATTGGCAGTTTGACTTTCGGCCTTTCTTTTGACCATAACTTGTGTTTCAGATATTTGAATGAGCAATGCGAGCCCATTTTAGACATCTACGTTTCAAGAGCTTTTCAATGATATAAAGAACGTCACAAGACATTGAGTTTTGACCCTTCAAATTGCTCTCTGAAGTTTCGAGAGTCCACCGGGACTCCATCTCCCAAAGTGGGAGTTGCCTTGGGGATGTGAGTGTTCACTCCTTCACACTCCCTCACACTTTCTTACACTCTCGGGAGTATGTGATGTGACTCCTCGGCTTCCTCTTGGCCCGCACCCTTGCAATGCTTTTGCCTTAACTCCCGGGTTTTTTTCTTCTTGTTTTGACTCCTGGGCTTCTTTCCTCTTGCTTTGACTCCCGGGCTTCCTCTTGGCTCACACCCTTGCAAGTCCCTTTGCCTTGGTCACGAGCCCAAGACTAGGGTTGCGACAAACATGATGTCACATGAGGCAATCTTTACATCTCTCCCCTAGATCTCAAAGAAGGACATATATTAAAAATTCAATTCAGTCTACACATGTTTTACTGTTTATAATTTTACATCCGTTTGGGACCAGAGTGTCCATTAGATGAAAGGTAGATCATGGAGGACAGATTTTCCTCTGGATGAATATGTCTATTTATAACTTGATGATTTCTACTTGAATTTATATTTAATATTCAATAATGATTTTTTTCAATAATTTATTAATTATTAAGTAATATGAAATTTAATTAATTATTATGAATTATAAATAATTTTGATTCATTAGTTCATTAATTAATTAAAATAAATAATAATTTAAAAAAATCAGATTGTTAAGTGATTTATTATGTGAATTTAGATAATTAATCATTTGATAAATTATTTGAAGTCAAATAAATAATTATTTGAAATAACTAAAAAATAGATTGAATAATTTAAATATATTTTTATTTCATTAGTTAAAATTGTTCATTTTCTGATATTAATTACCATGATTCAATAACTCACTAATTATAATTATTTGAATTGGACAAATTAATTTAAATAACTAGATAATTGATTAATTAGTTCAAGTAATCAATCCAAATAATTAATTATCATATATTTAATTCAAAAACTTAAGTTTCAAATAGTTATTTTTCACAAAATTAGATAAATTATTTTGATAATTACTTATTTGAACAAAATAATTAATTCAAATCACTATTTCAAACAATTTAATATTTAATTCACATATTTAATTATCATATAATTTTTAATATTTAATTGTATAACTTACATAATGAAAAACAAACACAAAACATGTGTGAATTTTTTTCTATAGTTGCAACTAAAAAACAATTAAAATTTTTAATCTATATGTTTTGTTTTTGAATCCCATGGTACACACTATATAAAGAAGGCGCATTATCTTATGTTCCCACATTAAAACACATGTGCCATTTTGGGATGAATTAAAAAAGGCTTAACCTTATAGGCAAAACATAAATTTTAAAAAAAAAAATTCATAGCTATTTTTAGTTCGCTTAGTCTTGTGTCTTTTTACTTAATTACCTACTTAAATAAGTAAATAGGTCTTATTTTTCTACCTATTTACATAGGTAGGTAAGTAGGTTTTAAATAAGTACATAGGTATGTAGGTTTTAAGACCTACCAACCTAGTTAACTATGGTTAGGCACAACCTACCTAGTTGCTAAAATATATTTTTATTTTTATTTATTTATCCCAAAATATAATTAATATCCCATTTGGCAATTTTTGTTGTGTTAAGTGTCATAATCTTGAACCATCCATTAACAATCATAATGGACGATAATGATCAATATTTCATAAATAAAATTAAGTTTTAATGTTTAAAATTTTCATAGTGCAATGTGTTAAATTTTAATGGATGGATGTCAATTAAATTACACATATAGTTACAACTTGTTTTTTGCAACTACTAATTAATAATGTTAACAAGTACAAGTTGAGGGTGAAATTATAATCGAATGTGTATGCCATGTGCTAACACCATAACAATAATCACTACTTGCCAATTTAGTTGAAAATTGATGCATTAATTTAGTCAAAGGATGTTGTCAATTACATTTGACTTCTGAATGAACTTCATTTGCTAATTAGGCATGACATCAACCAAAATTATAATTACAATTTCAATTAGGATGTAACTATGTAAGTTGAACATTTGGACTATGTTGTAACTATGTAAATTGAACATTTGGTCAATTGTTTGATAATACGTGGCACACTCACAATGTTGACACATGGCACATTCACAAAATTTGAAGTTAACAAATAAATAAATGACACATGGCATGTTCGTAAAGTTTGGGGTCAAGGTGCAATCACATTAACAAGAGCCACAATAATGTAATGTGTGTTTAGTTTTTCACTTTAAAAAATAATAATTTAATTTGATGTTGAAATAATTATATATATATATAAGGTTCATAATATATCATTATAAGATGTGTTTTTTTAGCACAAAAAGGATTTATAAATAGACTTCCAAACTTTTGAAAATTATATATATTTTGAAATCTTTTACAAAATGTTGCCAGAATAATATAAATTTAAAAATATATATATTTGAATTTTTTTGAAGAATTTATAAAAATATTTCAAAAACAATTCCTCCAAAAACATGTAGGTGTGATTAATGTTATCATGTTTGCACTCGTCAACAAATAGTTAAATAACATGTGGCACATTGACATTAATAAGTTAAGCCTCATGGTACATAAACATAAGTTAGGTTCAAACCTAGGCACCTAGGCTAAACTTAAACATAAGGCATTTAACTTAGGCTTAAATTAAAGCTAAATTTAAACATTTATATTAAGCCTATACATGTGCCACATGGCAATTAATAAATAAAATCCTATTTCATTTGGTTTGGCCTTCAGGGTTGAACCTCTTTAATTGGTTCATCTCAAATGGTTGTTACATTTTCATGTTTATTGTGTTCTTCAACAATCGTAGTGCACTCTTTTATATAATTTGGATTTATGGAATGGAAGCTAAACACTACGAAGTAAAAATTTTAGTTGTAACTTGGTTGTAATTTAATTACAACATAAATAGTTGTAATCTAATTATACAAGTTAGCCTAAGCTTAGTTAGGCTTAAACTTAAATTAATAATATACTTAGCATAGGTTTAACTACTTATTTTAATTATTTGTAATAATTATTCATCAACTATTTTCAATCATATATTTATATATTTATATAATTAAACAATTATACATATTATCATCATTTACTAAATAATATGGTGATTCCTTAAATTTTTTAGAAATCAAAAATTAAATTTACTTATTTATTAAATAATTAATTACTACTGACTATTTTTAAAAATTCCAAATTCATTATAACTTTTTATTAGCATTTCATAAAACAAAGAATCAACTAAAATATAAATCTTCAATAATTATTTTAAACTTGATATAATAATAATAATAATAATAATAATAATTATTATTATTATTATTATAATGTAATGATAATTAATAATTGGTTATAAAAACAAAAATAAAATTAATAATCAAATTGTAGCTAGTAGTTAGGTTAGGCTAGTTATTTAATTATCATTATTCATATTTTTATCTAACTTGTTGGAACTATTGTGAATTAATCTAATAAATATTAAATCAAAATACAGAAAATATATATTTCAAAAATAGTGTTAAATAAAAATAATTTATTAAGTAACATTACTAATTATTCTAATCATTATTATAATTTAATCATAAATAACCAAATAAATAATAAAAATACTGCTAATAAAACAAAAAAATGGAAAAAATATTGGAATTTATGCGGCATTAGAACAAAAAATTAAGTTCTAGAAAACACCAATTATGTATCATTACATGATATGTTGTAAAGTAAAAATGAATCTACATGGAAATAATAAATTACACATGTATTGAACATATTCCCAAAAAATATTAATTAAGTATCATTACTTGATATGTTGGAAACTAAAATAGAATCTACATTAAAATAATAAATTATGCATGTATTGAACATACACATTATTAAGTTGATTTATATTTGAAAATTTCCTTAAATTTTATTTTGAAATTAAAGTGTAATATTTATATGCATAAAAAAATTCATCACACATAACCATTCAATATGTGAACAAAAACAAAATGTATTTCATTAGTTAATTATTTTTATCATTATTTTATAAATATATTAAGACATTATATGTATAAAAATGAATAAATATTAAAGTTCCACAAATTATTAATTACTTTTCATTACTATTATTTTTTGTAAACTAACGTTTGATTTACAAAAATAAATAATTACATATATTGAAAATTCATTATTACAAATTCATATTTCCGAATTTTCTTAAATTTTAGTTTAAAATTAAATTTCAATATGTATATGCACAAAACAATATTTGCATTATACATAACCATTCATTTACACAAATAGAATTTACATGTAGTTTAATGTTGAATGAAATTTTATTGCAATTTAAAGCAATTAATCAGATATCATGTTTATAAAAATGAATAAACATTAAAGTTCCACAAAAGTATTAATTATGTATCATTTTTTGATGTGTTGTAAACCAAAATTCAGTCTAAATATAAACAATAATTAAATGTACTAAAACATGCACATTATTACAAACTTATATTTTAAAATTTCTTCGGATTTTATTTTAAAATCAAAGTTTACTATTTATATGCACAAAAAATTATTTGCATCGTACATAACCATTCATTTTATACAAAAAAACATTTACACATAATTTCATCTATTTATGAGAGTATATAGTTTGTTTTGGTTTGTTTTATCATGTTGAGATTTCCCAACCCAAATTGTTTCATATAATGTTATTGATATTTTTGAAAATTTAACAATGAGTAGCGGTGCAGTAACTTGGGTTGAGAATTTTTGAAATTATGATGCAAAGGTTATTGATTATTGAACCATTTTATTCACTACATCAAAACATAACATAGCTCGACTAAATAACTAGGCAAAAATAAAGGTTAAAAATTTTAGATAGACCTTAAGTGCGCCTACATAAAAATGTTAGGTCCCAACTAACCCCTAAATAAAGCTTAGGTGGATTTAAATTCTTCCTAATAAGTGGCCTTGAGATAGGTTTACATACATATTTTAATATGAATTAATTTAATTTAATTTAGTTTAATCCAATCCTAGCATAACCTAATTTAACCTCCTTAAGGCTAATTTGCCCCAAGTAGCCTAATTTATTTTAAATAACCTTATTTACTTTAATTAATCATATTTCAGTTTAATGTACCATACATTAACATATGTAATTTAAAATTTAATTTGATTTAACCAAGTGTACCAACTTCAACAATCTTTAGATTTCACCAAGTTTACCTAGCCAAACTTAGATTAATTAACTGAATTTAGCCTAATTTTAGCCTTAATTCAAACAAATTACCTTTTAAAACCTCATTTAACAAATTTAAACCAAGTTTAACCAAATTTATTTAGATATAGCCAAGTTTAACTAGGTTTAACCTAAGTGGCTTAACATAACTTGATTTCACCAAATTTAACTTAAGTATCCAAGTTTAACCTAATTTATCAAAATTTAGCTAAATAGATAAGTCATTTTGACTAGAAGAATTTTAAGTTTAACCAAATTTACTCAATTTGAGGAATAATTAAACAAATTTAATTAAAAAGTTTCTAAGTTTAGCCAAATTTAGCCAAAATCATTTAGTTTAGTTAAATTTATATTCGCTTAACCAAGCTTCAAAAAGCTTCACCCAAGTTTATCAAAATATAAGAAAATTTATCTTAGTTTAACCAAAATAGCATAGTTTAGTTTGTTGAATATAGTAAATTTAGAAAAAATTTATCAGATTTATCCATGGGTCTAGGGTTAATAAATTTACAACATATTAAATTCATAAAATAACCTTTTAAAAAAATTGAATATAATTTACACAATTTAAAATTGTGATTTTACCAGAAATTTTTGTTATATTATGGATATAAAATATTTCAATATATATTTGTATACATATTAAATGTGTAGATTTTCGTTAATATACAATTATAATGTTATATTGAGTGGTTGGACTCTAAAAAGATGATATAATTAATTTGTAATTTTTTTTTGTAAATATAAATTACATTATATTATAATCATCACGAATTTCATTAATTAATTATTTAAAATAAATACATAATATATGATTATTAAATTAAATGATATACTGAAAATTAAATATTCATATATAAAGTATAAATATTGAGAATATATGTATATTATAATATATGTATACATATTAATATTCACATATATGTATATGTAGATTAATAATTTAAGTGTAAAATTATGTTATGTGTATATAGTATGGTACAATATATATACAAATATATTTATATTAATAATATTATAGTGTATTCATATTTCAGAGTTTTAAAATAAATTAAAAATATTCTAGGTTTTATACTTAAATTATACATCTATTTATTAAAGTCTGTCATGTATTGAAACATAACAGAGATTTTTAAAATTTTGAAATTCAAAAGTGATTTTCTAGGTTCAAAATTTGTTGTTTGGATTTTTAGTTGGTGCATGTATGTAGATTATGGTTGAAAATTTAATAATCTATATTCCAATTTTCATTTAAGTAAGTATGGAAAGAGAAATTATATTTTTAACTTTGTGTGTTTTTACAGTCACACATTGAAAGATGATAAATCTTATATGTGAATACATTGTTTCACATCTAATCCGCTAGGTGGATAACAAAAGTTGTTGTCAACATTGGGGTATGTTGATGGGTTGTATATATAATGAATGTGCAACATTGATATGGTATTATATGTTTTTATATTATTTGTATACAAACTGTACATATATGATATATTAATGATTCAAAATTATATTAAATGAATAACTTTTTAATATAATCAATATTCAAATATTAATAGGAAATTATAAATATTATATTATATTATATACATAAATATATACTATATATAATATATAAATAATACTTTGTAATCTTGTAGTCATTAGTGGCATATATGATTATAAACCTAGTCATGGATGTAATCATATATCCATCTTTTGCATGTAGTGATTTGTAAATATTAATAAAATCATAAATAAGAATTGTACTCAAATCCAAAGGTGTACTTGGTGTTGTTGAAAAAAAGTTGCTGAATTAGATTTAATGAAATTTATTTCATAATTTTCATACTTAAGGTGTGGAAGATATTGAATTTTGTTATTGAAAATTCAAACAAATTACAAAAAAATGGGTTTAGAAGGGGAAATGAGTTGAGTGTGTTCACACTTGGGGCCAACAACACATGTTATGTTATCTATCCATGAACGAAGGTAATTTCTTTTGTTTTGTCTTAATGATATATTCCAAACCATGATGTTTTAGGTTATGCTATGAAATTTATCATTGGAAAGTTTTCAATGAGTAGGGGTGCACTGACTTGGTTTAGAATGTTCAAAATTACGGTGTGGAATTTTTTTTATTATTAAATCATTTTTTTGTTGATTTTTATAAAAAAAAACCAAGATTAAAAATTATATTCAAATTTGGAAGCACAAAAGGAAGTCATGATAGTTACACAAAGGCAAGAAGTACTAACATGAAATGAAGCACAACAATGGTGTGAAGGAGCAAGTACCTTAACAATAATGTGCAACAATAATGCAAAGGCAAGAAACAACAACATGAACATAAATAACAGTGTGAAAGCAAAAAACAATTATAACACATAAGCAAAAAATGACTCAAAGGCAAGTAATAGCAACATAACAAGAAGCACAACAATGATGTGAAAGAGAAATTACTTGAATAATAACGTGCAACAATAGTACAAAGGTACAAAGGCAAGAAGTGATTGCACAAAAGGAAGTAGCAACATGAAAAAATTGCAACTTGATCAAAACCAAAAAGTAGCCCACTAGCAAGCATGGAATTAAAAATGATAACTTTCATCACATATAAATGATTGGCATCAACGATCCACCCATAATCACATACTCTATTAGCTTTGCAAGCCAACAAATATCATCAAATGAGAAATCAACTATGTTGAGCATAAGCTTAGCACACTTTATTAACGATTTAGTCTTATGTGACATTTGGGAATTTCTACCCTTTCAATAAGATGTTAAAAGAAGTTACACATGAGTGTCCAAGCTTAGAAAGTTAATAATTTAACGTTGATTGTAACTAAGATTGCCTATACAATTATATCTACTTAAATGACCATTTCCTCAAACCATTCTTAAAGCATCCTTGTCATTTAGTAGATCTAAGTAATCCATGACCGCTTTTGCATTCATTAGGGATTTTGGCAAGCACCATATATGTGAGGTTGTGTATATGCCCTCTTTCATGGAAGATGGAAAACTCTTTAATTTAGGTTTAAAAATGAGGTTATATATTATGTTTGTATGGTGATGTGATCTTATATGTGAAACTACTAAGGATATTACACACATTTATTCATACATTTGTCGCTCATCTCCAATTGCACTTTGAGTCATGTTCTATTTATGTTAAAAATTAAAACTATTTACACTCCCAAAGGAAGTAATGCGTTAAATCTTTTTTTTAAAAATCTTTTCCACATACTTCAAAAACAAATCATTAACAAATAATATGATGCTAAAATGAAATATCATTTTAACATACCTATTATATGTGTTTGACTCCCCTTAGCCTTATAAATTGATAGCAAAATTTAGCAATGTGTTCAACTTTCATATCACATTTTAGTGATATGTTTCAAATATATGTACATGTGAGAGGTTTGATATGTTTTGTTTCCATGATTCAAGTGGACATAACCCTCAAGTTGTGCCATGTAGATCAAGGTTGTTGCTAAAGTTAAAAGAGTCATTAACATGAATGTAATAATATGTACAACATGTCAGATTACCTTCAAGTAGTGATGATAATGTTTTAGTATACAGGGCCCTTCACTTTCATAGATTCCTCTCATAATTTGTGCAGACCTGCCAAAATGTTTTTAGTTTATTTAGACAGCATGTTCTACACCAAAATTTGACTTCTGAGAAATCACAGTCCATTCTGTTTTATGGAGTTAGCTTAACTTTGATTTTCTAGCAAGATGTGATCTTTCTGCTTTTGAAGGTTATCTTCCTTTCTGTCACAAATTTCAGCAGGTTTTGTTACATGGGGGTTAAGGTCTCAGTTGAGGGCAATACCAGAAGTGGGTCTATACTCGGTTACCACCTTGTGTGGTCCCTTCTTCTGGTGAAATACCCTCTTCAAGCCTTTACCTTGCACTTAAGCCAATGCCACATAATTTGACGGGTCAAACTGACTGAAGACTAGAATGACAAACCCCAAACAGAACACATGTAAATCATAGAAGCCAACTATGATTCTATTGAAGCTCTGCACCAAAACACACCATTCTACAGTATAACAGATTTTATCAACTCTTTCCAAAGTGACATTACATTTGAGTTCTTAACTCGGCTTTTACAGTCACATTACAGAGCTTTATTTTATTCAGGTTCTGTCCACATAGCTGCAGAACAACAACAACTAGTACTGTACTAAACGCTTATGTACCAACTAGTACATTATGCAGTAGATGATGATGCACTTGGGAAAGTTGCATTCTATCTGCTAGCTAGCTTTTAGTAGTAGCTGGTTATACCCATTTACATGACATTTTGCAACAAGCAGCAGGTTGCTACAAGTCTTTAAAAGAAACTATGCTTCTTCTCCCCACTAGCTTCTTCATCTTTTTTCTTCTCATGGTGCTTGTAACCCTATAACATCCCACCCAGATTGCCAGCCCCAACAACCCAAACAAAGATTAGACTTTTGGGGAAAAAGATTGAAATCTACTTATACACTAACCCAATCAAGGATTAGATTTTTTGGGGAAAAAAAAAGATTCAAATCTACAATACTAAGGTTCCCAAAGAGATTGATGCCTAATTTCCTTTCTCTGTACCAACTTAACAGCAGGTGCTCGAACAACAATTTTGAATGCTGAAGAAAATTTGTCGGGACTTGGTGCATTTTGTGAAACTTTTTTGTACATATCTTACCTCGTAGCCAACAGCAGCCACACCAACCCCTGCTGCTAACTCCTCCTCGATTTTGTGTCTTCTATGCTTCTTTTCTTCTTCGGACAAGTTGGGATCCTGCTCAACCTCTTGCTGCAACCATCCACATGCTCAGATCAATTGCACAGTACACAAATATTATAAACTCTACATGTACGTCAACAATGCAAATCTCAAAAAGAGATCAGCTTGAACCGGTCGGACTGCAAAAGATCAAGTTGATGAAACCGCGTAACCATTTTCTCCTCAAATGCTCACTGGGCAGTGGACGGTAATTCCACTCAAATCACAAATAAGAAGAACCCGATTCTCCACGTACACTAAATTACTAAGATATCTCTTCAAAACCCCAGGTCTAAACATTTCTCTTTATACTCACACATATTGTCTCTTTTGAGTCCCCGTGAAAGAAAGACTACATTTCAAATTCGAGACTACATTGTGATGTTGAGAGTTCTTCAGACTAGTCTATTCGATTGTGCAGGTGATTGCATGATCCGAGACATGAAAGAGCAAAGAGATAAAATTTGATCAAGGTGGGGATGGAAAGAAGTAACAAATGGGTGATATCAAAACGATGAGAAAAGCAAGCAGCTGCAACAGAACGTACAAATCTCTGCTGTTTGATGGCATCCTGGCCGTATCCTCCGGCCTGTTGCTGGTCATATCCGCCTTGGCCGCCACCAACCAGGTTGGGATCCTGCTGCTGGTATCCTCCCTGTTGCTGGTCATATCCCCCTTGGCCGCCACCAACCAGGTTGGGATCCTGCTGCTGGTATCCTCCCTGGTCTCCTCCGTATCCTCCTCCGTATCCTCCCTGGTCTCCTCCGTATCCTCCCTGGGCACCATAATCAGCCATGTTTGCTTGTAAGAAGATGGGTGTGTATGTGTACACAACACTGAACTCTCAACTAAAGATTTCTTCTTCACTTGAATTCGGCAAACACAAACTAGACCAAGTTTTTGAAAACTTCACTACTGATCAGCAGCTGTTTGTTCTTCACAAGTACTTAAATGAGATTGCGTAATAGAAAAAATTGGAATGCTTGAGATGAGTGCAAGCTTCCTGAAATCGATCCCTCTTTATATCATCGTCGATTCCTGACTGCCGAGGCCCCCACTTTTCTACATGGGCGCCACGTCTTTGGCCAAAACCTGAGAGATCAGATCTGTTCGCCACCGCACCAGCACAACTGTAGTAAATTTTCTCGCTTGTTGAAATCATTGGATTCTAATTAGGCGGATGTGTGATCTCTCGGTTGGTGCAGCTTTGCAACCAAAATGAAAACTACCAGTTCAACTAAAAATCAGCAATTTACCAATTGCCATTTATTTCAAGTGTGAAACCAGAATGGGAACCATTGTAAAAAAAAAGTTAAAAACTGGAACTGTAGATTCTTCATTAAAAAGAAGAACCACCCAACACTGGAATTTACTTGGCAATGCGAGCTCCAACAAAAGGTTCAAACTCCAATGAACTTACACTAGTAACCCGACCCAACCCAAGAAGGATGGATGTGCTGCATTCAATTCCCCACCTCACAAGTACTTACAGAAGTCTTTACAGTACTTCCAGATGGTGTGTTTTTGTGTGCGAGTCAGAGCAAAGGGAGGGGGGTGGTTGGGCTTCTTGCCCTATCTTTTGGACACGAGTCCAATGCATGGAAAGGTGTTAGCCCAGTTGCCTGTTGCCACGGTTGAGGCTTGAGAGCAACCCCAAAAGGATTAGCAACTTTGCAGTGTCATCAGTCCTCAGCTGCTTCCCATCTGGCTGATCAGTTCAGATCAGCCTTTTTACTTTTCTCTAGGGAACTGGTGCAGAAGATATCCTTCAACAGATTCTTAAAGAACTTTTGTCACATTTTTATCACAAGCTCAAAACAGAGTTTGCCACATTTACATAAGTTCCCAAGGGAAGGGTTTCAGTGAAGTTTTTTTCTGCCAGATTTTCTATTGTTTTGAGAGTTTTCCAATTACTTGTTGCCATCAATGCTAAATCTTTTTTTGGGTTGATTGCCATTAATTCTCCATTGCCAAAATGACCCCCAAAAAAAGAGGCTGGTTCAAATCGTACTGCTAACAAAAATGTGGCTATTCAAATTGCTTACTTAACTAATTAGCTATCAAAATTTGTTGGGCTTCATACCATCATTTCTTTGAGACAACATGCATTTTGAAATTTGAATGCAAATGAGTTGTTTTTTCTCATGTACCCATTTGTCACAAATGTCAATGCTATGGAGTTTATTTATCTTAATGTTCATCCATGTACTTAATTTTTAGTTAAATTTTAGTTCATTTTCATTTAATTTATAGTTTATTTCAATTTGATTTTTAAGTCATTTTAATTAAGTCCGAATTAATTCTTAGTTAACTTTCAATCAACTTTGAGTTAAGTTCCAATTAAGTTTGAATTAATTCAAATTTAAGTCCTAATTAACATTAAAATAACTCTTAATTAAGTGCTAATTAACTTTAATTAACTCCCAATTGACTCATAATTAAATCTTAATTAACCTTCAGTTAAGTTTTTGTTAATTCATAATTGACCCTCAATTAATAATTTTTTTAATAATGATTTGTATGTTTTGTGCAACAAGTATAATTGAAGAGATGTTGAATAATCTTCTCTTCATAACAACTTACAACTAGCAAAATGGTACAAAAACATTGTCTATATTTGGAAAATATCTATTTATGTTATAAAATTAATGATATAAATGAATTTACATATATTTCAAAAATAAAATATAATTAATTATTTTCCTTTATGCCTTTTCAATTAATATATTTTTGTGCATTTCATAATTGACAATGATTTATGTTTTTGTTGTGTAGGAAAATGCAATTGACAACATGTTTGATGACCTAGATTTCAAAACAACTTA